>MAAB01029130.1_pt1 | contig 13201 bp, 11 predicted proteins | sample 1115991 | NCBI WGS metagenome assembly MAAB01 (sample SAMN04961124, study PRJNA320927) | seawater metagenome | isolation source: sample BD02T18 sea water enriched with oil for 18 days | place: USA:Gulf of Mexico | collected 2013-07-27
TTTTGGTGGAGCGGGGGGGAATCGAACCCCCGTCCAAAAAGCCTACATTCTCGGTACTACATGCTTAGTCGCTCATTTATTTAACCAATTAGACGCCAAGCGACAGGCTTCGTCATGGTGAGCTCGATACTATTTCGCGGTTCAGTCTCAAGCAAACTTCCCTCGCTAACCTATTTGGGGTGACCATCAATCCTCTAACCAATAGGTGAGATTTCAAGGTGATGGCTAGCCTAAGCGGCTAGTGCGAACGTATCGTCGTTAGCAATTATAGTTTTGCGGCTTTTTACCAGGCAAACCGCCCCTGGGCATGCACCTTGAGTTTCGTGAATCTTGTCGAATCCTAGATCCGCCCCAAAGTATCTTTTTCTTTTTTAACATTTTCTATTATAGGTTCGATATACCTATGGATCGCATTATACAACGCTTAAGTTAAATAGACAACGTGGTAATTTTTAACCACCTATCTAACAAATTAACGATCTAAATTTTTATTTTTCATTAACCGACCTTTATCAACAGCCCATTCTCTGTCTTTAATATCGGAACGTTTATCATGATCTTTCTTACCTTTACCCAAATAAAATTCGAGTTTTACCCAACAGGCTTTCCAATACATTGCGGTTGCAATCAAAGAGTAACCGTCACGTTCAACGGCGGCAATGATTTTGTCTAGCTCTCTACGGTTAAGTAATAATTTTCTATCACGATTTGGATCACATACAACGTGACTAGAAGCAGCATTAAGAGGAGATATTTCAGCTCCTAATAAATAGGCTTCACGGTCTTTAATATGTACGTAACAGTCAGAAATATTTACTTTGCCACTTCTAATACTCTTAATTTCCCAACCCTGTAAGCTCATTCCGCCTTCAAACTTGTCCGTTAAGCTATAGTTGTGCCTCGCTTTTTTATTTAAAGCGATAGTATTACTGTTAGATTTTTTTGATTTTTTCTTAGCCATCTTTATCATCCATTCCTTTGCCGCAATAAGCAGCAAACGCAGTGATTATACTGAGAATAAATTGCTTTTGCATAAGAAAATCATATTTAGGATGAAAATTTATGGAATGGTGCGCTTTTTGTGAGGTTTTGCTATCATGTCGGGCATTGAATGGGGGCAACATGCGGAGTAGTAATGCCAACCATAAGTCGTAGTGCTTTAGTTATGTACAGTGTTGATCAGATGTACCAGTTAATAAATGATATCCCAGCCTATCCTAAGTTCTTGCCAGACTGTAATGACAGTAAGGTTATAGACAAAGATGAGCAGTCAGTAACCGCAGCGTTACTAGTGTCTAAAGGTGGGTTAAGTAAGTGGTTCACTACTAAAAATACATTGATATCTAATGAAAAAATTCATTTGTCACTTGTTGATGGCCCTTTTAAAAAACTTGAAGGTTATTGGTTACTCACGCCTTTATCAGATGAAGCTTGTAAGGTTAGTTTAGAGCTGGAATATGAATTCTCAAATAAACTTGTTTCATTAGCTTTTGGTAAAGTGTTTGGGCACTTTAGTAATAGCTTAGTACAGGTTTTTACCCAGCGAGCAAAAGAAATTTACGGAGTTAATGTTTAATTATGACTATAGATAATAGTGAGTTAACTATTTCCGATGGTTCAGTGAACGATGATAAAGTAACCATCGAAGTTGTTTATGGTGTTCCACACAAACAAAAAATATTAACCATATTAGTTGCTGATGGCTTTACTGTAGAGCAAGCCATTTTGGCGTCAGGCGTTATAGCATTATTTCCTGAAATTGACTTGAAGGTTAATAAAGTCGGTGTCTGGAATAGAGCGGTAAAACTATCTGAAGTAGTCAATGATCTCGATAGAATTGAAGTATATCGTCCTCTGATAGCTGATCCTAAGGATGTTAGGAAGCGTCGAGCGGAAAAAGCGAAGTTAGAAGGTCGCGCCGATAAAACAACCGGTGGTCGCGTAAACCCCTTGAGAGTTGATGCGAATAAATAGTCGATAAAGAGTGTAGTCAACAATATAAACAAAAAAACGGCATTTATGCCGTTTTTATTTGAATCAAAGTCAGTATCCAAGTTTAGATCTCTGTTTGAACCTAAGCTTCAATTACTAAGGAAAATAAATAATAAACCTTTTATTAGTTATTTTCCGTCAATAGTCTTACTTTCACCGACCTTATTGTTATTAGCTGGTTTAGTTTCTACTGTAGGCGCATTGAAAGGTGTATTAAATTTATCAGACAATTCAAAGTCTCCTGAAGCCGAGATTAACTTGTCATTAGAAAAGTTAATGATAAATTGTTTTTTCTGGTCGAAATCTCTACTGCGACCAGATTTTAATTTGTAGACATAATTCCAAGTATCGTTATTAAAAGCATCTACAATAACAGGGCTACCCAAAATAAATTTAACCTGTTCTTTGGTCATCCCTACTTGTAATTTATCAATGCTCTTTTGCTCAAGGTAATTACCTTGAGGAACATCGTAACGGAAAACCCAGCTAGAACAGGCAGATAAGGTTAGGGCAGTGATAATAATGGCAACGCGAAAATACATAAAATTAATTTACCTTTAAGTAGCTCAAAAAAACAGGCTAAAAGTGAGAGCAGGGATAATACCCAAGCCCAGCACGGATTCAAAGCTATTTATTACATCAGTGAAAAAAACTCAATTTACACCACCACAATGAACGTATGTAGTTCACCTGTTACCAGATCCCTTTTTATCAAAACGATAGCGTGTAAATGAGCCTAGCTGGCTAATAGCTCTTGCGCATTTGCTAAACTGTGTTGAGATATTTTATCTCCTGCTAGCAAACGAGCAATTTCTTTGACACGATTTGATTCACTTAGTTCACTTACTTGAGTTTCAGTTAGCTCGCCATCAGTCAACTTGCTAACAAAGAGTTGTTGATGTCCTTTACATGCCACTTGAGGTAAATGGGTAACACAAATTACTTGTGTATTTTTAGACAGTTGTTGTAGTTTTTTGCCGACCATTGCAGCAGTCGGCCCACTAATACCTACATCTACTTCATCAAAGATTAGGGTTGGTGTGATCACTTTATCGGCCAAAATAACCTGCATAGCTAAGCTGATACGTGATAATTCACCACCTGAGGCAACCTTATGCATGGCTTCAAGCGCTTGTCCTGGATTAATGCTAACTTGAAAACTGATTGCGTCAGTACCGTTGGTATTAATTATTTCTTTGCCATTGTCTTGTTTTTTATTATTCTCAACGGCAATAAAAAATTGGCCATGGGGCATATTTAGTTCTTGCATACTTTTACTGATTAACTTGCTCAGTTTAATACCTGACTTTTGTCTTGAGGTTGATAAAAGTTCAGCGCTTTCAATATAGTGAAGTTTAGTCTGTTCTAATTCTTCAATAATAGTATTGATGCGTGTTTCATCACCTGATATTGAGGCGAGTTGTTGTTTTAATTCGCTATGGAAGTTAACTAAATTTTCTGGTGAAAGTTGGTGCTTTTTCGCCAACTGTAGAGCGGTAGAGTACCTCTCTTCTATAATAGCGTAATTTTGAGGGTCTAATTCTAATTGCTGATAATAATGCTTTAAATCGTTATTTGCTTCATCTAATTGAATTAGGGTATCTGATAATATAGTGGCTACATCATTTAATTGATTATCAACGCGCGCGATTGAACTGATGGTTTCACTACATTCTCTTAGTGAATCTAAAATATTAAAATTATCATTTTCGGATAAGCTTTGTAATGAGCTGAGTGTTGAATCCAATAAGTCTTGCGCATTACTATGGCGTTTATAATCTTTTTCTAAGGTAGCAAACTCATCAGGCTGTAATGAAAATTCATCAAGCTCAGTCACTTGATATTGAATGAGTTGTTGCTCTGCTTCACGTTGTTGTTTGCTTTGTTGCAGTAGTTCTAACTCTTTATTGAGCTTATTCCATTGCTGGGCATAATGTTTTACTGCACTAAGTAAAGGGGAGTGATTGGCGTAGTTATCGAGTAAGCGACATTGTTGGTTTGCTTTAACTATAAGCTGGTGATCATGTTGACCATGTATATTAATTAATAGCTGCCCAATTTCTTTTAATTGCACTAAAGGTACCTGGCTGCCATTGATAAATGATTTTGAGCGACCTTCAGCAGAGATAACACGGCGAAGTAAACATTCGCTATCATGTTCAGAAACGAGTTCATGCTGTTTTAGCCAAGCGCGCGCCATTTTATTTTTCTTTATTTCAAAAGTTGCAGCTAAATCAGCTTTTTTGCAGTTTGGCCTAACAACATTTGTTGTTGCTCTATCACCTAAACATAGGCCCAGAGCATCAATAGCAATTGATTTTCCTGCACCAGTTTCACCGGTAATAGTCGTCATACCTGATTGCCAATCAATATCTAATGAACGGACAATGGCAAAATTTTGAATGTTAAGTTGCAGCAGCATAGTTAACCTTAAACATGAATAAAAAACCAGTACCTGTTAATTTATACAGTAAAAGGCTTTTATTCAAGCTTATTCGAAACTATTTGCTTATTTTTTGATAGTAATACTGGCTACTGCTTATACCTGAGCAGCATGAATAGACTAATAAAGCTTATTACCCCAGCTTAATTTATTTCGTAATACGTTGAAGTAATTATGATCTAAAGGGTGAATCAAACGAATGCTGCATTCACTCTTTTTGATTATAACTTCATCACCAGGCATGACAGTTAAAATAACATGCCCGTCACAACTTACCTGTAAGTTTTCGTGGTTATCATTGGCCAGTATCAGTTTGATTTCACTATTACCATCAACAACTATAGGTCGACTTGTTAAGGTATGAGGAAACATAGGAACAAGTGATAAGGCATTTAAGTTGGGCGTTAAAATTGGTCCGCCAGCAGACATTGAATAGGCTGTTGAGCCGGTAGGGGTTGAAATGATTAAACCGTCAGAGCGCTGGCTAAACATAAAAGTGCCATCAATATAAACTTCAAACTCAATCATACTGGCAACTTTACCTGCATGGAGTACTGCTTCGTTAACTGCGCTATTTGAACTTTTTAGTTTTCCGTGACGATAAACTTCAGCTTCAATAATAAAACGTTGCTCACTGCGAGACTTGCCAGCCAATATTTGCTCTAAAGGCTCAATTATTTCAGTCGGCGAAAGATCAGTTAAAAAACCTAAGTTACCTCGGTTTACACCAATGACGCCAATGTCAAAGCAAGCAAGTACGCGGGCCGCGCCAAGCATGTAACCATCACCACCGATAACAATAGCGAGATCTGCTAGCTCGCCAATATCAGTTAATGTGCCGGTCTTCATCTTTTTTATATCGAGTGATTGCGCCACCGAGACTTCTACAATGACTTGATACTCATTTGCTATTAAGTATTTGTGCAATATTTGTATGGTGGCACTGGCACCATCATGATTAGGTTTGCCAATAAGGCCAATAGTTTTATAGTGTTGAGCCATAACGATTATTTACTTATTTTGCTAGGGTTAGGAGCAGTTTCGCTGGATTTCACTCACTTGTAAAGTTCACTTTTTACAAAATGTTTTTAAATCTAGCTTGAATCATTTTAGAGAGTCCCCATAATGTCACCAATAGTTATAAAATTAGGGTCTTTCCATGACAACAGAATCAACGAATAATAATGAAGAGTTAACTGCTGAGCAATTAGCAGATGACATAGTACAACAAGCTGAAGAGCAAGTAGAAGAACAACATGAGCATGCCCATGAAGCGATCAGTGCTGAGCAAGAAAAAATTAATGAGTTAGAGTTAGCGTTAGCTACAGCCCAATCTACCGTTGCTGATCAAAAAGATTCAGTGATTCGTGCTAAAGCAGAAGTCGATAACATTCGTCGTCGCGCTGCTCAAGATGTAGAGAAAGCACGTAAATTTGCTTTAGAAAAGTTTGCCAGTGAAATGCTAATAAGCGTCGATAACTTAGAGCGAGCGTTACAAAATATTGATAAAGAAGATGAAAGCAATAAAGGTATTATTGAAGGCGTTGAATTAACCTTACAAGGCTTAATTACGTCATTAGATAAATTTGGTGTAAAAGCGGTAGATCCACAAGATCAGCCGTTTAACCCTGAACTTCATCAAGCAATGTCGATGCAAGAAGTACCCGGTGTAGCGCCAAATACGGTTATTGCGGTAATGCAAAAAGGTTACGAGTTAAATGGTCGTTTAATTCGACCTGCTATGGTGATGGTATCTAAAGCCGCACCGAGTGTTGATGCTACCGCGTAGTACGTTGCTTAAACCAAACTAATAATGATTGAATAAGAAAGTAAAGAGCTTAACTCTTTACTTTTTTTTTGCATTTTTTTGATTGTTCTCAATAAAAATACATATTTCTGAAATATCTTTAAGGAAACAGGGTCTTTTACAATACCATTCATTTAAATACCCCATGTCTACTATGAATCATATTTTTAGAACGACCTTTTTTGTTTTTGTTACCCTTTTTATTGGGGCAAGTTTTACGGTAAACGCAAGTGAAACAGCAAAACCTTGGCAATTAAAAACTCAAAATGGTGAGGTTATTAGTTTAGCGCAGTATAAAAACAAACCTGTCATCCTACATTTCTGGGCAACTTGGTGTCCTTATTGTAAAAAACTACAACCCACCTTAGTTGCATTGCAGAAAAAATATCAGGCACAAGGTGTCGAGTTAATATCAATTAGTTTTAACGAAGATGAAGGTGCGTTACCTCAAGACGAAATTAACCGCAGAGGTTACTCGTTTTTAACGGCTGTAATGGGAGAAGAGGTTGCTAAACTTTATGGTGTTAGAGGAACTCCAACAACATTTTTCATTAACCGTGAAAATGAAATAATTTGGAAAACGTCTAGTTCAGACAACGCTGATCCTCGCTTTGATTTAGCGCTACAAGAAATAATTAAAAATGTAGATCTCTGAGTCAAAACCCCACTAAAGGTAATGTTTCCTAGTGACATTACCTGTTTCCAACTATTTTTTGCTTAAATCGTAACAAAAAGCCAATTTTTTTAAATTTATCTATTGAAAAGCATTTTGCTGACCCCACTTATTATTCAACAAACAATTTAATCAAAATTACTTTATCTATCTAGATAAAGTTTAATGAATAGGAGCTCCCAAGATGGGCAAAATTATTGGTATTGACCTAGGAACAACTAACTCATGTGTTGCTGTTTTAGATGGTGACAGTGTACGTGTTATTGAAAATGCAGAAGGCGATCGCACAACTCCTTCTATTATTGGTTATACAGCCGAAGGCGAAACATTAGTAGGTCAACCTGCTAAGCGCCAATCTGTAACTAACCCAGAAAATACTTTATATGCAATTAAACGCTTAATCGGTCGTCGTTTCGAAGATAAAGAAACACAACGTGACATCGATATTATGCCTTTTGGTATTGTTAAAGCTGATAACGGCGATGCTTGGGTTGAAGTTAAAGGCGAGAAAATTGCTCCGCCACAAGTTTCAGCTGAAGTTTTAAAGAAAATGAAAAAAACTGCTGAAGACTTTTTAGGCGAAACAGTAACTGAAGCGGTTATTACTGTACCTGCTTATTTTAACGATTCACAACGTCAAGCAACAAAAGATGCTGGTCGTATTGCGGGTCTTGAAGTTAAACGTATTATCAACGAACCTACTGCTGCGGCTCTTGCTTATGGCATGGACAAACAAGAAGGTGACAAAGTTGTTGCAGTTTACGATTTAGGTGGTGGTACATTCGATATTTCAATCATTGAAATTGATGAAATGGATGGCGAACACACTTTTGAAGTATTAGCGACTAACGGTGATACTCACTTAGGTGGTGAAGATTTTGATAACCGTTTAATCAACTATCTTGTTGCTGAATTCAAAAAAGACCAAGGCATGGATTTAACGACTGATCCTTTAGCCATGCAACGTTTGAAAGAAGCGGCTGAAAAAGCAAAATGTGAGCTTTCTTCTGCACAACAAACTGATGTTAACTTACCTTACATCACTGCTGATGGCTCAGGTCCTAAGCACATGAACATCAAAGTGACTCGTGCTAAGTTAGAGTCATTAGTTGAAGATATGGTTAAAGCAACATTAGAGCCGCTTAAACAAGCGCTTAAAGATGCAGACTTATCAGTAAGCAAGATTGATGATGTTATTTTAGTTGGTGGTCAATCTCGTATGCCACTCGTTCAAAAAGCAGTTACAGATTTCTTCGGTAAAGAACCACGTAAAGACGTTAACCCTGATGAAGCAGTAGCTTCTGGTGCAGCTATTCAAGCGGGTGTTCTTTCTGGTGATGTGACTGACGTTCTTTTATTAGACGTTACGCCATTGTCATTAGGTATTGAAACTATGGGCGGTGTGATGACTAAGGTTATCGACAAAAACACGACTATCCCAACTAAGCAATCTCAAACGTTCTCTACAGCTGACGATAACCAATCAGCGGTAACTGTTCATGTTTGTCAAGGTGAGCGTAAGCAAGCTTCTGCAAACAAATCTTTAGGCCAATTTAACCTTGAAGGTATCGACGCAGCACCACGTGGTACTCCACAAATCGAAGTAACGTTTGATATTGATGCTGATGGTATCTTGCACGTAACGGCTAAAGATAAGAATACAGGTAAAGAGCAAAAAATCACTATCAAAGCGTCTTCTGGTTTATCTGATGAAGAAGTAGAGCAAATGGTACGTGATGCAGAAGCTAACGCTGATGCCGATGCTAAATTTGAAGAGCTAGTAACTGCACGTAACCAAGCTGATGGCATGGTTCACGCAACTCGCAAGCAAATTGAAGAAGTAGGCGAAGAGTTACCAAGCGAAGATAAAGAGAAAATTGAAGCCGCATTAACTGAGCTTGAAGACGCGATTAAAGGTGATGATAAAGAAGCAATTGATGCGAAAACTCAAGCGCTTATGGAAGCATCAGCTAAGTTAATGGAAATTGCTCAAGCTAAAGAACAAGCTAAAAGTGCTCCAGAAGGTTCTGCTCAAGAAGCTGACGCAGCTCCTGCAGACGATGTTGTTGACGCAGAGTTTGAAGAAGTTAAAGACGACAAATAGTCAGTCAATAAGCTTGTCGCTAGTTAACTCCATTATGGCGTTGATTGTGCTCACGTAGTAAACTACGCTCCGCGCATTCGCCTTGTAATGAAGCTAACTAGCTTAAAGCTTAATTAACTTCCCCCAAAATTTTTGGGTGAGAAAATAAAGCGTCGATATTTATCGACGCTTTTTGTGTGTTGAGTGTTAGTAAAAAAACAAATTTTTATTTGGTGCTAATTTTCTTGATTCTTATCGTGATAATCGGTGACGTTCACGGAGAAATGAAGAAAATTAGTCTCAATCAACTTGAAGTAAAGAAACCGATTTATGTCAAAACGTGATTATTATGAAATATTAGGGGTCAGCCAAGACGCCTCTGAGAAAGAAGTTAAAAAAGCTTATAAAAAATTAGCAATGAAGTATCACCCTGATCGTACCCAAGGTGATAAGTCTAAAGAAGAAACATTTAAGGAAGTTAAAGAGGCTTATGAAATCCTCAATGACGACCAGAAACGTGCTGCTTACGACCAATACGGACATGCTGCTTTTGAACAAGGTGGTCACGGTGGTGGCGGTGGTCACGGTGGTGGCTTTGGCCAAGACTTCGGCGATATTTTCGGTGATATTTTTGGCGGTGGCGGTGGTCGTGGACGTCAGCGTCAGCAACGTGGTTCAGATTTACGGTATAACGTAGATTTATCACTTGAAGATGCGGTTAAAGGTAAAAGCTTAGAAATAAAAGTACCTACTTATGTTAGCTGTGAGCCTTGTGACGGCTCTGGCGCTAAAAAAGGTACCTCGGCTAAAACGTGTAGCACTTGTCATGGTCACGGCCAAGTACAAATGCGTCAAGGGTTATTTGCCGTTCAACAAACTTGTCCTACTTGTAGCGGCAAGGGTAAAGTTATTACTGATAAGTGTACTTCATGTCGTGGTCAAGGACGTGTTGAGAAAACTAAAACGTTATCAGTTAAAATCCCAGCAGGTGTTGATACGGGTGATAGAATTCGTTTATCAGGTGAAGGTGAAGCCGGTGAACATGGCGCACCAGCAGGCGACTTATATGTACAAGTAAATGTACGAGATCACGAAATATTTGTTCGTGATGAAAATCACTTGTATTGTGAAGTACCTATTAGCTTTGTTACTGCAGCCTTAGGTGGTGATATTGAAGTTCCTACGTTAGGCGGGAAAGTTAAGCTTAAAGTACCTAAAGAAACGCAAACGGGTAAAATGTTCCGTTTACGTGGTAAAGGCGTTAAGTCTGTACGTAGTTCTTCTACTGGTGATCTAATGTGTAAAGTCGTTATTGAAACGCCAGTTAACTTATCAGGTGATCAGGCTGACTTATTACGTCAATTAGAAGAAAAAATGGCGAGTAGCAGCAAGAAACACAGTCCAAAAGAAAGTGGTTTTTTTGATGGTGTTAAGAAATTTTTTGATGATCTTAAAAGCTAATAGTTTAACGTTAAGCGTCTGAAAATAAAAATCCCGCGTTATGTCACATAACACGGGATTTTTTTATGACTCAATATCCGTGGGCTTTCGATATTATACCAAGTTGATTAACTGTTACTCGTCGAAATTGGGTAAAATACCACTGCGACTATGTTCAAATACTAATGATGTTTCTACTGTGGTCACTTCATCACGAGAAGTAATATTTTTAAAGACAAACTGACGTAAATGCTCACTATCTTTTACCGACATATGAATGTAGTAATCATAACTACCCCCCATGTGATATAGATTGAGTATCTCAGGGTGCATTAATAAATCATCACGCAGTCCATTAACTATCTCTTCTGAATAGGGCTGTAGACGAATTGCTGCGATTGCTTCTATATTACCGCCGATAGTTTGTAGGTTAACATCGATAAACGCACCTTTAATTACACCACTTAGTTTTAAGCGTTTAACTCGCTCTAAACAGGTTGATGGGGCAATGCCTATTTTGGCTGCAAGTTCTTTATTCGTAATATCTGCATCATCATATAGTATGGTCAATACTTGTAAATCGATGCTATCGAGTTTCTTCATTTGTCACCTGTAAGTTTATTACCGCTTAATTATGGTAAATACTACACTTAATGCAGGTGTTGAGACTAGTGAAATAAACGGTTTATTTGTATTTTTGACGTTATTAATTAAAATATCCGAATTATTTTTAGACTTTTGTTAGAAATGTTGTGTTATGTCGTGATAAAGTCGTTACAAATATTCACAGTAATATTGTTTGCTAGTGCTATGTGATTTGACATATTATGACTATACCCAAGCCACTTCAAATTCCAACTGAATCATGCAGTTTGAGGTGGCTTGGGTATATATCTCTCGTTATCTTTACTTCTCGTTAAAAAATAAAAAAGGTTTACTCTATGACTTTGCTTTGGATACCCTTGTTATCCTTACTTGGCAGTATTATTTCTTCAATGACGGGTAAATTAACACGTAATCAAGCGACAGGGTTGACGATGTTAATGCCGATCATCGCATTATTAATGACGATTAGCTTAGCGCCGGCTGTGTTCTCTGGCGATGTTATTCGTGACACCTTTTCGTGGATCCCACTGCTCGGTATCGATATAGCCTTTCGTTTAGATGGCTTAGCGCTATTGTTTGTTTTTATGATCTTAGGCATTGGTATATTAGTTATCTTTTATGCCCGCTATTACCTAAGTAGTAATGACTCTATGCCTAAGCTCTATGCATATCTAATGTTATTTATGACTGCGATGCTTGGTATTGTCATGTCAAACAATGTCATCCAACTGTGGTTTTTTTGGGAGCTTACCAGTATTAGCTCGTTTTTATTAATTAGTTATTGGTGGCATAAACCCGAAGCACGTAAAGGCGCAATAATGGCCTTAACCATAACCGGTGGTGGTGGTTTGGCATTACTCGCGGGCTTGCTCTTATTGGGTGATATCGTTGGTAGCTATGATTTAGATGTTATTTTAGCCAGCAGAGAAATTATTCAAGCGCATGCTTGGTACGAAGTAACCTTAATATTAATATTACTGGGTGCTTTTACTAAGTCAGCACAATTTCCTTTTCATTTTTGGTTACCTCATGCGATGGCGGCGCCGACCCCGGTAAGTGCTTATCTTCATTCCGCCACCATGGTAAAAGCGGGTATCTTCTTATTAGCGCGTTTTTATCCTGCTTTAGCGGGTACTGATATATGGTTTATTATCGTCAGTTTAACTGGATTAGCGACATTATTATTTGGCGCTTACGTAGCGTTATTTAAACATGATTTAAAAGGTTTATTAGCCTATTCGACCATCAGTCATTTAGGTTTGATCACCTTATTATTCGGTTTGGATACTAAGCTTGCGGCAGTAGCAGCCATTTTCCATATAATTAATCATGCAACATTTAAAGCTTCCTTATTTATGGCGACGGGTATTATCGACCATGAAACCGGTACGCGTGATATGCGAAAACTTAACGGTATGTGGCGATTTATGCCTTATACTGCAACGTTGGCAATGGTTGCAGCGGCGGCGATGGCGGGTGTACCACTCTTAAATGGTTTCTTGTCTAAAGAAATGTTTTTTGCTGAGACGCTACATCAGCAATTACTCGGATCTATGTCTTGGCTTATTCCTGTATTTGCTACTATTGCAGGTGCTTTAGCCGTAGCTTATTCAGCTCGCTTTATTCATGATGTTTTCTTTAATGGCGAACCAGTTGATTTACCTAAACAACCCAGTGAGCCACCTCGCTATATGCGCGTGCCAATTGAGATACTTGTGGCTTTATGTTTAGTTGTGGGGATATTTCCAAGCTTTGTTGTTGACGATATTTTAAATGCAGCGTCCTTTGCTGTACTTGGTGGTTATGTACCAGAGTTTGAAGTTGCGCTATGGCACGGCTTTAATCTACCACTGTTGATGAGTGCCATTGCCGTAAGCGGTGGTTTATTTGTGTATACACAGCGTCGTTATCTGTACCAGTTTCAAGAATCACTGCCGTCTTTGAACGCTAAAAAGGCCTTCGATGGCGCAATTTATGCCATGACTAAATGGTGTCAGCGTAAAATAATCGCTGTAGAAAATGGCTCTTTACAACGCTATTTAATGTTGATATTTCTGGTGGTATTACTTTTTGCTGGTTGGCCATTATTTGAAATGAACCAGTTAGGCGGGCAAAAAGAACTCACACCCATAGACGTTCATAATGCGATGGGTGCAG
>MAAB01030474.1_pt1 | contig 13186 bp, 9 predicted proteins | sample 1115991 | NCBI WGS metagenome assembly MAAB01 (sample SAMN04961124, study PRJNA320927) | seawater metagenome | isolation source: sample BD02T18 sea water enriched with oil for 18 days | place: USA:Gulf of Mexico | collected 2013-07-27
CCATCACAGCTTTAACAATAACATCTGCACTAACGACACCAAAGGCACAAGCTGCTGACATTGCAACAAGTATATGTGAGTACGTGGCAGCTGATGACAAGAAACGCATGCGTTCATTTTTAAAGACTAATAAACTAAAAATTCGTCGTATTTTCGACAATATTCAGTGTAATGGTAAGAACTTATTAGAGTTTGCATCAACCTCTGGCTCAGTAAAAACTGGTTCTTTGATGATTTCAAAATTACCAAAGAAAGTAGTTTCTGCTAATCTAGCTGTTCTTCAAACTGGATCGCAACCATTGATAGATGCTGCCAACGCTCGCGTTAGCAGCTAATAAAATTATTTAAAGTAGATGTTAATACCTTTTAGCAATAAAAACGGATGAGTAAAAGCGATACTATTTAATAATTCTATGTCATTTTAAAAAAGCCAGCTTTGCTGGTTTTTTTTTGGCTAAAATATAATAGATATATTGGTAATTATGAATTAACTTCCTAGCGAAGTACTTCAAAAGCACTTACACTTAAGTCATTGACCTTGATTAATAAATAGCACAGTTCACACTGTTAAAAATAAAAATATTATTAGTTATGACACTAAAAAAAAATTACTTAAATAGTAAAAATGCTCTGGTACTTACTGGCGGCGGCGCTCGCGCAGCCTATCAAGTTGGTGTTTTGTCAGCCATCTCTAAATTTATCCCTAGAAATCATGGCATCCCATTTTCAATCCTGTCTGGTACTTCTGCTGGTGCTATTAATACTACCTCATTAGCTTGTTATGCATCCTGCTTTCAATTAGGGGTAAAAAAATTAGAGTGGGCTTGGAAAAATTTCAATATATCAAGCATCTATCATAGTGATCCAGTTAACGTATTTAGTCATATAAGCCAAGGTATGTTAGCAAGTTTCCAAGCTGACTATGCTAACAAGAGCCCCCGTAGTTTGCTCAACAATGCGCCACTTCGAGCACTACTAAACCAAATTTTAGATTTTAACCGCATAGATAACAATATAGCACGTGGCTACTTGTCTGCCGTATCCATTACCGCATCAAGTTATAGTAATGGAGATTCCATTAGCTTTTATCAATCAGATGGCTTAGCCTTACCTTGGTCACGTGCTAAGAGGCGTGGTGAACTCTGCCAACTAAACACTGAACACTTGATGGCTTCTGCTGCCATTCCCATGGTATTTCCATCGGTGAAGATTAAAAACCAACATTTTGGTGACGGCTCAGTACATCAACTTTCTCCTTTGAGTCCAGCGATTCATTTAGGCGCAAAAAAAATATTTGTCATTGGTGTAGATCAACCTAAAGAATTGAAAAAAACACGAGAAGATATGCCTCATCCGCCAAGTTCTGCAACTATTGCTGGTCACCTACTCGATTCTATTTTTTCTGATACTATGCACAGCGATCTCGAGCGTATGGCACGAATAAACGACACACTTAAATTAATATCAGCTCAAAATAGAAAAGAAAACGAAGGATTACAGCACATAGACAGTTTTGTTATTAATCCCAGTCATGATTTTAACGAAATTGCAGCACAGTATTATTACGATTTACCATTAACTTTACGTCTACTGTTACGTAGCGCAGGCATAGGGAATAATTCTGAATCGAGTATTATTAGTTACATATTATTCGAAAAGAATTTTTGTGGTGAGTTAATCAAGTTAGGTTTCGCTGATGCAATGGAGCAAGAACAAGCTATTCGAAAATTTCTTAATATTTGAGCAGCCTGAGTTGACATTTTAACCTGCAATCTTGCCATTACTCTCAGTGATACCTTAAGGACAATCCGTGTGCTACCGAGTAGATTGCCCTATCTAACTTTGCTTTTTCGAACGAATAGTCCTGTCAAAAATATGTAAATAAAGGTATTACTTACCTTCTTGTAAATAATGCTCTGCCTTTTCAACACCTCTAGGTTTACCACGAATAATCAGCGTATCTTGAGATTGTAAAAGCGTACTTTGCTCTGGGGATTCACACTCAATTTCACCTCGGCGTAAAGCAATGACATTGACTTTCATTTTTCCAAGGTTTAAAGAATCAATGCTCTTGCCACAACCAAAGGAGTCATCATTAATCAAAACCGCATGAGCAAATTCAATTCGATCCATGGCTTGAGGACTCATATCCGTGTGTTCTCCCTGAAAAAAGCCATGTAAGTGATTGTAATGATTTTTTCGTTCTTTTTGTACTCGTCGCATTATACGAGAAAATGGCACGCCCGTAAGAGACAATACTTGCGAAACTAACATTAAACTGCCCTCTAAGCTTTCCGGCACAACCTCATTGGCACCCGCAGTTTGTAACACATCAAGCTGATCATCATTACGAGTTCTCACCAAAATAGGAACATTTTCATTCATACTTCTTACTTTTTGAATCACTTCAAGCGACTGTTTATCATCACCAAAAGCAATAACCACTAACTTAGCTTTTGATAAATGCGCAGCATTAAGTACTTCAGTTTGTCTAGAGGAGCCAAAAAGTACTTTCTCACCTGCCTCTCTTGCTTTTTGAGTACGAAGTGGGTCAACATCAATAGCAACAAAATCAATTTCATCTTGTTTCAAAAAGCGGCTAACAGTTTGACCAACACGTCCAAAACCACAAATGACCACATGATTGTCTAATACTTTATTTTCAGGTAATTGTGATAATTCGAGAGAGTCAGCTGACTTTTCACGACTAAAAAATAGTGCCCAAGACCTGGCGTTGTTGATCATAAATGGTGTAATTGCCATACTAATAACCCCAGCGCCTAATAGCATGGAAGCAACATCTGTTGGCAATATTTGACTTTGATTTGCTAGGGCAATTAATACAAAACCAAATTCCCCCATTTGTGCCAACATTAAACCAGATGCCCACGCATCTTTACTGGCTTCGCCTGCTTTAATTGCCAAGGTTTTAATGACTATAATTTTGACTAGCATAAAGCAGAGCATTAAGCCTAATAAGCTGAACGGTGATGAAATTAATAAACTCACGTCGAGTTTCATTCCAACAGTAATGAAAAACAACCCGAGCAAGATATCTCGATAAGGCCTAATATCAGCTTCAAGTTGATGCTTGTATTCACTTTCACTCAACATCATGCCAGCAAGAAATGCACCTAACGCCATTGATAAACCAAACCATTGAGTAAAAGCAGCAGCTAGTAAAGTGACCAGTAAAGTTGTTAAAACAAAGAGCTCATCAGTTCGAACTTGTGCAATAATGTTAAATATTTTAGGAAGTAACCACTTGCCAATAAGTAACAATAATGCAACTACCACGACTCCTTTCACCATCGCGAGCATTAACGCCCACGCCATAGAGCTTTGACTATCCATCGCCAACATAGGAATAATAATTAATAACGGGACAACGGCAACATCTTGAAAGAGTAAAATGGCGACTGAAATTTGACCTGATTTTCGTTTTATGGCACCCGTTTCACTTAACTGTCTGATAACAATAGCGGTAGAAGACAAGGCGAGTATGCTGCCAACAACAAAAGCCTCAGAAAAGCTTAAACCAAAAATAAGCCCCGCAATAATAAAGACAAGCAGCGAGATCCCTACTTGCAAACTGCCTACGGATACCACTAAGTGTCGCATAGCCATCAATCGGGGTAATGAGAATTCAAGTCCTAAGGTAAAGAGTAAAAAAACAATACCCAATTCGGCAAAGTGATCATAATCGACTTGATCATGAACTATGTTTAAACCGTGTTGACCAACAATCATTCCTGCGATTAAATAAGCTAAAATAGCTGGCAAATTCAGTCGACGAAATAACCATACGACAAAGACAGCACAGGTTAAAATCGCAAGTATTTCTAGATAACCGCTCACAAAACTTCCTTTAATTTACTTTGATAACATATAGGTGCAGTCAATAACACTGCTAGTACTTGAATGATTGCCAAGCGGCAAGATGTTGCCGTCAACTCCAGAACTCAAGTGTGTAGTTAGTAATTACTCATAGTTTACCTAGCCTTAAAGTATATTAGCAATAATAAAAAACTACCTAACCAATAGTTAATATATTTCATTTAGAAAATGACGCGAATTAATCAAATAACAACTAACAATTATTTAAGTGGTACGCTTTTTGCTTTTATCATTATAGATAAAAAATACCGTCAATTTATGCTCTTAGCGCAATACTGCTTTGTCGATTGGCGTGACAAAATAAAGTTAATGAGGTTGTTGTATGCAAACATTAAACGTACTTGACAATAGGTTTTCTCCTTTCAATACCTATAGTACATTAAGCACAGATACACTTGTTGCTGAAACTTTTACTGATACCGTTTTTGATAAACGTCAGATGTTAGCACTGATGACTCAACTGCAAACAACTCTAGATATTGATGAACTACTTAGTATATTTGCAATAGAAGCGACTCGTTTTGTCGATTTTTCGGGGCTATACTTTAAAAGCCAGAGCTTGAATACAGTGCTTTCTGGCAGTAGAAAAGCGAAAAAAGAGCAGCGTTTTGAGTTAAAAATCGATAATAGCTTTATTGGTACACTCAGCTACGGTATTAACAGCCCTATTAGTTTGATCAACTTTAAAGTTTTAGAACAACTTCATCAATGCCTGTTGTATCCCCTTAAAAATGCTATTGCTTATCATGCAGCGATACAACTTGCTATGCAAGACGGTTTAACAGGCCTAGGAAATCGTCGATATTTTGACGAACAATTGAAACGATCAATGCATAATGCTAATCGGCACCATAGCTTAGTCGGCTTAGTTTTAGGTGACTTAAATAAGTTTAAAGCGATTAACGATACTTATGGTCATATTGCTGGCGATAATGTTTTGCAAGAATTCGCTAATGTTTTACGTCTATGTACACGTGACTCAGACAGTTTGTTTAGATTTGGAGGAGATGAGTTTGCTATTATCGTTGAAAATGCTAATGACACCGCCTTAACCATTATTGAAAATAGAATAAATCTAGCATTAGCTAATAATGCACAATTGAATAAATACCAATTAGGGTGCAGCATCGGTTCCACGTTTATGAATAGAGCCGATAATGAGCTAAGTTTTTTTGAGCGTGCCGATGAAATACTCTACCGTAGAAAAATGCAAGTATCTGCTCACTTAAGTGTTGTATAAACTAATAAGATAGAAAGTAAAGTAAGAAGTCATTCCGACTTTATAGCAATGAGTGCTTTAAAAGCCTCTTTGCGCTCTTGTGGGCTAGCGTTAACCAATAGACGACAAAAACGGATCGTCTGGGCGAATGTTTTATCATTTATCTCGCCATTACCCAAATGTTGTAAAACAGCGGTAACATAGTATTCATCTAATAAAAATATCTTTGCATAGTGATTAATTGCTTCAGTTAAGGAGGGATATAATACATCATCAAAACGGAATGTCTTTACTTCAATTGTTTCGAGAGTAGCCTCTTCCAATTCAATACCATTTACTACAAGTGGCCACCCTAAAAAACTTACTCGAGTCTTTGCCACTTCATACATAAACCAAGCACTTCGAGCAAATCCTGCAAAGTTTCCTTGTTCAAACTCACTTGTTGCTAACTCTTCCTTTGTCCAATTAACTCCAATGGCAAGATCCTTAGCATAACGCCCCAATAATTTTTTCTTTACATAGCTTTTAACCGCTAGTATTGTTTTTACTTTAGCCTTATTTGCAAATTGCTGGCATTCGCGGCAACTAGGGATGGAAATCGCAGGATGTGAACGAGAAAGTGATAATTTGTCATCACTTTCATAAAGAAAAGCAGCACTATAAGCTCTAAAAAGAAAAAAAACATCACTGGGTTCACCACAAAACCAGCAACAATGCCTATTATCAAAAGGCGTTTCGGTCATTATTACAGAGGTGGTCACAGGTTTTCGTGGCATATAATTAACATATTAGTTAGCTAAACCTTAGCGTTTTTTCTGAATTTTATTATTATATTTACTGTTAGTTCGTGCTGCTTTATTTTTGTTTAACTTTTTATTTTTTACTTCTTTTTTCGCTAAACTCTGATTTTTTTCTTGCGTTGCACGGTACCTATTCTTACTATCGCGCTTCACCGTTGCTTCTTGATAATCATCAGCTTCTTGGCGATTAAATTCGTAACCAGGGGCTATAATACGTTCAAATTTACGTTCTATTAATTGCTCAATATTTTCTAAAAAGCGCTCATCTTTCGGACTGACTAAAGAAATAGCCGTACCTGACTTACCCGCTCTTCCTGTACGGCCAACACGGTGAACATAATCTTCAGCTAAAAACGGTAAGTGGAAGTTAACAACATAAGCAAGATCAGGTATATCTAAGCCTCGTGCAGCAACATCGGTAGCCACTAATACTCGTACTTTACCTTCACTAAATTGTTCTAATGCTTTATTTCTTGCACCTTGAGTTTTGTCACCATGACATAATGCTGCTTTTATCCCATCAAGCTTCAATTCTTTTGCTAAGATATTCGCACTTTCTTTGGTTCCTGCAAATACAAGGACTTGTTGCCAATTATTAACGCCAATAAGTTCTGAAAGTAACTCACGCTTTCGTACTTCGGTAACCCAATAAACGGCTTGTTTTATTTTACCTGACGTCGTATTTTGCTTAGCAACACTGATTGTTTTTGGTGACTTAAGTAACTGATTCGCTAGCGACTTTACGCGCTCTGAAAAGGTTGCAGAAAACATCAATGTTTGATGTTTATGCTTAATTGACATCAATAATTTTTCAATATCCGTCAAAAAGCCCATATCTAACATACGATCAGCTTCATCGAGTACGAGAAATTTAACTTGTGACAAGTCAACATTACGTAAAGCTAAATGCTCAAGCAAACGACCCGGTGTGGCTACTAAGATATCGAGGCCTTGCTTTAACATATTTGTTTGAGATGCCATTTTACCGCCACCATAAACGACACCACTTTTTATCGGTAAGTACTGGCTAAACTGTTCGATGTTACTAGCAACTTGATTTGCAAGTTCACGGGTCGGCGTTAAAATCAATGCTCGTATGGCTTGTCCAGAAGCACTTCTTTCATCAGTAGAAGAAGGCGAACTCTTGGCAGCATGGTTTGCTTTTGCAATAGTTTCTAAAATTGGCAAGCTAAATGCGGCCGTTTTACCTGTGCCTGTTTGGGCGCTTGCTAAAAGGTCAACACCTTGGCGAATAACAGGAATGGCTTCTTGTTGTATTGGAGTTAAATTTTTATAACCGCACGCCTTAACTGCTTTTAGTAAATCCGCTGATAAGCCAATTGCATCAACACTCATATGTCACCTAAACCCTAAATAAATTTGTAAACTACTGAAATTGCATAATTGGCGCGGATTATAATACAAATTACCGTTAAAAGCTGAACTAGTCTTGAAAATTATAGATAGATTAACAGAGGAGGTATTTTATAGATGAGTTTTGTTAACAATATCAGTTTACGAACACAGCAAAAGATAATAAAAATAGTTTAAAAGTAATGATTATAGGTTATATCATTGTTTTGCTATTACATCGCCTTGCTTCTCCTACTAGAATGTAGATTAACAAAACGTGTAATGAGCAAACTGAAAATGTTGCTTAAGAGAAAAGCATCATCGAAGAGACAAAGGTTCAATGTTAGTAATTGGTGCACCCACACCCGCGGCTACATAAGGGATTACTCGCTCAATAACACCCGCTATATCTAACTCATTATCAAAATCATTTTGAGCAATATCAATCAATGCTTCACTTGAGGACATAGTAAAAACGATAGTGCCCATGGTAAAATGTAAACGCCAAAATATTTCTTCAGCAGTTAATTCAGGGTAAGCTATGTTAACTGCTTTGGTAAAGTTAGTGAAAACATCTGGGTATTGTGTTGTTAAAAACCATCTTAAAAAGCCCTGACTGTCTGTATAACCACGTCCTAATAGTTGCAAGAAAGTACTAGTGCCATTCTCTTTAAACTCATTCAGGTGTAATAATGGCCCTATAAAAGCAGAAAATACTTCGTGTAAGGTTGGTTTAAGTTCAGCTTGGCAAATGAGTGAAAGCGCAGACTCCAATCTGGGAGAGAGTTCATCCATATAGCGTGACATAACAGCTTTAATCAACTCTTTTTTAGAGCCAAAATGATAATTTACCGCCGCTAAATTAACATTAGCTTGACTAGTTATTTCTCTTAAGGAAGTGCCATTAAAGCCTTTATTGGCAAAAAGTACATCGGCTGCATCTAATATTTTATTTTTAGTACTCATAAGTCAACTTCTACTGCTTACTGTTTTAATTATTTTTACATTTAGCATATAAACTAAACAACTAGTTTAAACACTTGTTTAAAATAGCGTATTCTTTGTAAATAGGTCAAGCTTTTAAAAAACGCTGAACCAAATTTTTTCAAATTGTATTATACACCAACTCGATTACATATCGTTACGGTATCTATACAGTAAAACACTGATGCAGCATTTATTATGTACTCAGTTTCTAGCAGACGTTGATTTATACAACGCTCTGCCTTGTTAACTCCCTTATATTGTTTTTGTTTAATATCCCTACCCAATTTCATGTTGTAGTTTGCTCATTCATTTAGAATGAGCTTTTTTTTTGCCTAACTCTGCTTGACGTGCCCAATTTTCAGAAGTGTTGTCTCTTACTACCGCTACAAATCGTTACGGTATCAATACAGTAAAACACAGGGCAAGCATTTATTATTTACTCAGTTTCTAGCAGAGGTTCATTTAAAAACGCTTCGCCTTGTTAACTCCCTTATATTGTTTTTGTTTAATATTCCTACCCAGTTTCATGTTGTAGTTTGCTCATTCATTTAGAATGAGCTTTTTTTTGCCTTATTTCCCTTGAAGTACCTAATTTTTCACAATGTGTTGTGCCTTACTACTGCTACAAATCGTTACGGTATCTATACAGTAAAACACAGGGTAAGCATTTATTATGTACTCAGTTTCTAGCAGACGTACATTTATAAAGCGCTTTGCCTTGTTAACTCCCATATATATCATTGTTTTTATTTATTATTGTTTTCATATCTCAACTCAGTTTCATGTTGTAGTTTGCTCATTCATTTTGAATGAGCTTTTTTTTGTTCTAAATTTGAGCTACTTTATCCTAAGTAACTATTTTCTTTGTAAACTTTGTATCAACCAAACAATTTTATATACTAACTTCACCTAACAACTGCTCTTTAATAATGATTATAAAATGAAATATATTACGAAAACATTTAAGTTTACAGGTCTAGCATTAGTGATTGCCGCATCCTTAACGGCCTGCAATCAAGAAGCAAGTCAACAAACTTCTGTAGAAAAGGCAACTAAAGCTAGTGTGCAAGCCACATTAACGGCAACAGATGCACAAAAATTCTTAGATGATGTTGCCAAAGAAATGGTGCAGTTAAATCTAGAAGGTTCACGTGCTGCCTGGATTTATGCTAATTTCATCACAGAAGATACCGCATCATTAGCAGCTGAAGCAGATCAAAAGTCTACCGATGCTGGCGTAAGATTCGCGATGCAAGCAGCAACTTTTGATAACGTTGAAGTTAACGCAACTCAACGCCGCCAATTGAATTTTTTAAAGCAAAGCTTAGTTATGCCAGCCCCACAAGATGCTAAAAAGTCGGCTGAGTTAGCGACAATAGGTGCAAAACTTGGCAGTATTTATGGTAAAGGGAGCTATACCACTAAAGCTGGTGAAAAGCTCAGTTTAGGCGATATGACCTCAAAGATGGCTAAGTCTCGCGATTATGATGAGTTACTTGAAATGTGGACAGGTTGGCGTGAAATTAGCCCTGAAATGAAGCCTCTGTATACTCGTCAAGCTGAACTTGCGAACGAAGGTGCTAAAGGCTTAGGTTATCAAGACTTAGGCGCAATGTGGCGTTCTAACTACGATATGCCTGCCGATGATTTCGCTAAAGAACTCGATCGTTTATGGGGACAAGTTAAGCCTTTATATGATGATTTACATTGTTATGTGAGAACTGAGCTAGGTGAAACTTATGGTACGGATAAAGTTGCTCAAGACAAGCCTATCCCAGCTCATTTATTGGGTAACATGTGGGCTCAGTCGTGGGGTAACATTTATGATTTAGTTGCTCCTGAAGATGCCGATCCTGGCTATGATGTAACTAAGCAATTAGCTGCACATAACTACGATGAAATAAAAATGGTCAAAGGTGCAGAGAAATTCTTTACCTCATTGGGCTTTGATGCTTTACCAGAAACTTTTTATACTCGTTCATTGTTTACAAAACCTGCTGATCGAGATGTTACTTGTCACGCTAGTGCTTGGGATCTTGATGCCAAAGATGATATTCGCATCAAAATGTGTATCCAAAAAACAGGTGAAGAGTTTAACGTTATTCACCACGAATTAGGGCATAACTTCTATCAACGTGCTTACAAAGACCAACCTGTATATTTCCAAAATAGTGCTAATGATGGTTTCCATGAAGCAATCGGCGATACCATTGCTTTATCTGTGACGCCTAAATACCTAAAAGAAATTGGTTTAATTGATACCATTCCTGATGAGTCAAAAGATATTGGCTTATTAATGAAGCAAGCACTCGATAAAATAGCCTTCATCCCATTTGGTTTGATGGTCGATCAGTGGCGTTGGAAAGTTTACTCAGGTGAAATCACTCCTGAAAACTACAATACTTCATGGTGGGAATTACGTGAGAAATACCAAGGCGTAGCAGCGCCAATAGATCGTGATGTCAATGCATTTGATCCTGGAGCTAAATACCACGTACCAGCAGGTGTTCCGTATAGTAGATATTTCCTTGCACACATTCAGCAATTTGAATTCCATCGCGCATTATGTGAAATCTCAGGTAATACAGACCCTATTCATCGCTGTTCAATCTATAACTCAAAAGAAGCAGGTACTGCACTGAATACCATGTTAGAAATGGGTTCAAGTCAACCATGGCAACAAGCGTATAAAGTTGTTACAGGTAATGAACAAATGGATGCTACCGCTATATTAGATTACTTTGCACCATTACATGTATGGCTTAAAAACAAAAACCAAGGTAAACAATGTGGTTTTTAATATTCACTATTAACATGTGACCGAATAAATGAAGGCGGTTAACGTTTTATGAATTAGCTGCCGGTAAAGAAAAAGCCCCGTTATCTAGAGGTATTAACCAAAGAAACGGGGCTTTTTATTACATTAGAAAAGTCATGAAATACAAGTGACTTAACGCTATTTTCTTAAAGCACTAACTCATATGAACTAACATATGATTTGGCTTCTCTAAGAATGATTTCCATAAGTTACAAAAACGAGCAATTGTTCCACCGTCTATCACTCGATGATCTCCAGACCAACTTACTTGCATAATACTGCGTGCTTCTACATCACCTTGTTCATTAAAGCGTGGTAATTTTTGTAATTTACCTAATGCAACAATTGCTACTTCTGGCTTATTGATTATAGGTGTTGCCACAGTACCACCTATTGCACCGATATTTGAAATAGTAATAGTGCCACCTTTGAGATCGTCACTAGCAACACGCCCACTTCGAGCATCATTTGTTAAGCGCATGATATCGTGAGCTAAGTCCAATATTGATTTAGTTTGTACTTGTTTAATATTAGGTACAAGTAAGCCGACTATTGAATCGACTGCCATGCCAATGTTATGATCATTAAAATAAGTGAGCTCTGTGCAATCATCATTTACTTTTGAATTAACCACGGGATACTCTTTAATCGCTAATGACATAGCTTTCATAAAGAATGGCATCATAGTTAATTTAATATCTTGCTTAGCATAGACTTCTTTTAACTCCCCACGTAAAGCGATCAGCTCGGTTAGGTCTATTTCTTCACAATAGGTAAAGTGAGGAATAGTACTGACACTATTTTGCATCGCTGTTGCCATCACTTTTTTAATGCCGCGAATTGGCTCTACTATTGTAGTACCTGCAACAACAGTAGAGGTAACACTCGAGCCATTTTGACTATGAGCAACAACATCATCTTTATAAACTCGGCCTTTTTTACCACTGCCTTCAACTTGATGAATATTAATATCAAGTTCACGTGCGACACGTCTAACCGCAGGGCTTGCCAATGCTTTACCATTATCAGCTTTAGCATTAGTTGCTTCGACTTGTTCTACTGGTGAAACAACCGATGGCGTTGGCACTTCTTTAGTCACAGACTCAGTGTTAACTTCAGGCTCAGATTTAACTGCTACAGTATCGCTAGTGCTATCACCTTCTGGTGTCATAGCAAAAAGTGGTGAATGTACTTTAGCTATCTCACCTTGCTTATAATAGAGCTTTTCCACAACGCCTGAATGCATTGCGGGAATTTGCACTAATGCCTTATCTGTCATTACATCAGCTATAGGCTGATCTTCAACAATAACTTCACCTTCCTTAACTAACCATTCGACGAGTTCACACTCAACGATGCCTTCACCAATATCAGGTAATATAAAATCAATACTCATGTTCTGTGTCCTGCTAATAAGGGTTGTAGTTAATAATTAACGCTCTTTATGATTGCTTCATATACTTTTAAATGATCGCTAACGTATTCTTTTTCTAGCGCTAATGGATAGGGGGTGTCTAGGCCACATACTCTCGCAATTGGTGACTCTAAATGTAAAAAGCATTCACTTTGAATCGTTGCAGCAATTTCACTGGCAAATCCAGCTGTTAATGGTGCTTCTTGACTGATAAGTAAACGCCCTGTTTTCATAACAGACTTACTAATCGTCTCTACATCCCATGGTAAAATTGTTCGTAAATCAACAACCTCACAGGAAATACCATCATTACTAGCCATTTGAGCTGCTTTTTCAATAATCTCCATTTGTGCGCCCCAAGCAAGTAAGGTGATATCAGTACCTGTCTGAACCACTTCAGCTTTCCCTAATGGTAATTGATAATCTTCTTCAGGCACTTCACCAATCGATGCGCGATATAAGCGCTTTGGTTCAAAAAATATCACTGGGTTATCATCACGAATAGCAGCGAGTAATAAACCTTTAGCTTGATAAGGGTTACGTGGGATAACCACTTTTAAACCGGGAGTATGAGCAAAATAAGCTTCTGGTGATTGACTGTGATACAAGCCCCCTGCAATACCACCACCGTATGGACTACGGATAGTTAGTTTTCCAACATTAAATTCATTGCCACTACGGTAACGAAATTTAGCCGC
>MAAB01004911.1_pt1 | contig 13185 bp, 8 predicted proteins | sample 1115991 | NCBI WGS metagenome assembly MAAB01 (sample SAMN04961124, study PRJNA320927) | seawater metagenome | isolation source: sample BD02T18 sea water enriched with oil for 18 days | place: USA:Gulf of Mexico | collected 2013-07-27
TAAGGACCACTGTGCTGCTGAGATGCACAAACTTCAACACCAGTTGGGTAACCATTAACGATTAACCGGCCAACGTGATCAGATAATAATTCCGCTAGAGGAGCTGCCAGTTTATCATCCTCCTGACAATGAATGGTGGCGGTTAAGTTACCATGAATGGCGTGAGCAACATCTAAAAGCTCTTCTTCATTTTGACAATTTACCAGTAAACTCAACGGGCCAAAAGCTTCTGCATGTAAACTTGCATCGGTTAAAAAATTTTGCGCTGTAGTTGTTAGCAAGCTGTTTGCTACTTTTAAGCTGTTTTCTTCTAAGTTAATGTTAGTGACACCAGCAAGCACTTTCACGCTTTCATTATTCACTAAGCTGTTTATGCTGCTTTGTAACCCACAAGCAATACTTGGGTGAAGTAAATATCCCTGATTAGCGCTATTTACTGCCTCGGTTAACTCTGTTTGAAATTGCGAGTTTTCAAGAGTGACAATAACACCCGGCGAGGTACAAAACTGCCCAGTTCCCATTGACATCGAACCAGCTAAGCCAGTGGCTATTTCGCTGCCACGAGCCTGCATTGCCTCAGGGGTAATAAATACCGGATTGGTACTGCCCATTTCGGCATAAACAGGGATGGGGGTAGCGCGGCTGGCAGCAAGATCCATAATCGAACGCCCCGCTGTTAGTGAGCCGGTAAAACCAATGGCTTGAATATCTTCATTAACCACAAGGCTTTGCGCTAATTCAAGAGAGCTACCCTGTAACATGGATATGGTACTGGTTGAAATACCACACTTTTCTAAAGCTCGCTCTGCTGCAATCATGCATAACTCTGAAGTGGCAGGATGAGCAGGGTGCGCTTTAATAACCACTGGATTTCCAGCAGCAAGAGCAGAGGCAGTATCACCACCTAAAACTCCAAAGGCTAATGGAAAGTTAGAGGCTGGAAAGACTAATACCGGGCCAATAGGGCGTAGCATGCGTCTAAGATCAGGTTTTGGCGGTGTTCTTTGTGCATCAGCAGTATCAATGCTGGCTCTTACCCATGAACCATCTTTAAGCATGTTAGCAAATGCTCTTATTTGATTACACGTTCGTCCGCGCTCACCAGTTAAACGGACTAAGCCTAAACCTGTTTCAGCATTGGCGGTATTGAGTAAATCATCACCTAAAGCTTCAATTTCAGCCGCTATCTGTTCTAAAAACGAAGCACGTTGTAGTCCTGACAGTTTTTTAAACGCGCTAAAGCTTGCTTTAGTGCCAATAACTGCACTGGCACCCTGTGTCACTGTTGCCGATGAATATTGCTCAATAGTTTTGTTGGTCACTGGGTTATGATTGTTAAAGGTTTCGCCGTCAGTTGCTTGCCACTGACCGTTGATAAAGCTTTTTTTTGTAAGGTTCATAAGGTTTCCAAAAATGTTAATTTACTTGCTATAACTTGTGATATTAGTCGTGCTTTTAGTTGCGGTATAAGGTTAGCGACATTGACGTAAATAACTGATGAATTTATTAACGCCATAATCCCACGGTGGAATCGCATCACAATAATTGACCCAGTTGACTAAAGTACCTAATTTTTCGGTAGAAATTTCAACACGATCACCGGGTAAATGGGTAAAACCATTACCGTCACTGTGACGATCTTCTGTTGGTGCAAACATGGTGCCCATATAAAGCATCATGCCGTCAGGGTATTGGTGTTGGTTATTAAGCGTTTGATCAACCAAGTTTTGTGGTGAACGACTAATTTCAGCCATTAAATTTTCACCTGAAGTGACAAAACCGTCAGTGCCGACAATGGTTAAACTGACTTCACATTGTTCAACATCAGTTAAGCTAAAAGTGTCATCGAATAAACGAATCAGTGGTCCAATTGATGAAGCTGCGTTGTTATCTTTGGCTTTACCTAATAACAAAGCACTTCGGCCTTCATAGTCACGTAAATTAACGTCGTTACCCAAGGTTGCGCCAATGATCACACCCTCGGTGTTAACGGCGATGACTATCTCAGGCTCTGGATTATTCCAAATAGACTGACGACGTACTCCAATTTGGGCGCCACTAGTTACTGATGCTAAAGGTTGAGCTTTCGAGAAAACTTCTGCGTCTGGGCCAATGCCTACTTCTAAATACTGTGACCAAATGCCTTGTGCAATAAGTTTTTGCTTTAACTCATCCGCTTCGGGACTACCGGGCGTTAATTCACCTAAGTTTGCCCCGATAACTTGTAAAATATTCGCACGGATTTTCGATGCTTTTTGGGCATCACCTCTAGCTTGCTCTTCAATAACACGCTCTAACAGACTGCGTGCAAAAGTAACGCCACAGGCCTTGGTCGCTTGAATATCATTGGGGGCAAGCAAAATAATCTCAGTACTTTCTTCATAAGTACCTGCTTGCTTGGTAAATAAACTATTACTTAAAATTTCATCGAGTGAGCCTAAGACTTTGTTTGGATTTTGGCTTTGATTTTCTTTAATGTTTGCCACTTTATTTTCATCGGCAAACAAATCAGACATAGTTAGGTAGATGTTTGATAGATCATAAACCTTACCTTGACTAACACTGACTACACGAGGGCCGGCAATATTATTACTAGCGTGTTGAGCCGGAAGCCAAACACGTCCAATCCAAGTGCCTTGATTACATTGATCCGGCAGGCTATTGCTTATGTCAAAGTCGTTTACGGTATTTGCTGTTGTTATGTTCATAATTAATCCTGTTAAAATATTTTCATTGCGCTTTGTTAATTCGTGACTATCAGTCAGAGGATTAAAGGCTCATGCCGCCGTCGATAATGATATTTTCGCCACTCATAAAACTGGCATCATCACTAGCAAGCAAACTGGCAATGGCAGCAATTTCACTGGGTTGGCCTAATCTACCCATAGGTTGCCGTTCAATAAAGGCATCTAACGCCGCTTGATAATCGCCAGTATCGCTAAGGCGTTGTTCTAAAGAAGGGGAGTGAATAGTGCCGGGGCTGATTGAATTACAACGAATGCCTTGGTCGATAAAATCGGCAGCTACCGCTTTGGTTAAACCAATAATAGCGGCTTTACTGGTGCCATAAGCAAAGCGATTAGCAACACCTTTAACACTTGATACCACTGAGGCGATGTTAATAATGGCGCCACTTTTTTGTGCCTGCATGCCGGGCAGTACCGCTTTAATTAACTGAAAGGCAGAGGTAACATTTACCGCAAGTGTGGTTTGCCATTGCTCGTCAGTACAGGTTAGTGCAGAGCCACTAAAGACCACACCTGCGCAGTTCAACAACACATTTATGTTTGGATTTTCACTAATGCATGCGCTGATTTGTTCATGGTTGGTAATATCTAAAACAGTGGTTTTTATGTTAGCTATACCATCGAAGGTCTTTAACGCCTCGGCGTTAACATCGGTGGCAATAACTTGCGCGCCTTGTTTGGCAAAAAGTAAGGCGGTTTCTTTGCCAATACCTTGGCCTGCGCCAGTGATCAGCGCGATTTTATTACTAAGTTTCATCGGATTATTCCTTACTTTACTAATTTTTAATGATTTGCTTCGATGCGCTAGCTTTCATGGAAACATTGGGATAAACAAAACCTTGCTGTTCAACTTCAACCGCGAACAAACCGCCAGCGAGCGGCACTTCTTCTAGCTGTGCTTCGGATAAGCCAGTGGCAGCGGTGGTGATGTAAAGCGTTTTGAGATCAGGGCCGCCAAAGCAGCATTTAGTGACATTGGGTACTGGTAATTTAATAACACTAACTAAGTTACCCTCTACATCAAAACGACTAACGCGTGCGCCGCCCCAATGACATACCCAAAGATAACCTTGAGTATCACAACACATACCGTCGGGATGACCTTCAGCGGCAGTGAAATGAATATGCAATTGTTTTGCTCCGATTGCGCCGTCATCACCAAGGGCCGCTTTGAATATTTTCCCCGCCACAGTGTCGGTAAAATAAAGCCAGTGGCCATCTTGGCTAAAGGTTGGCCCGTTGGTAATACAGATATCACCTAATTGTGATAACTTTTCTGCTTGCTTAACGCTTTCGGAATTAAAGCGATAGAAGGCACCACTGTCATCGATTTGTTTATCATCCATGCTGCCAAACCAATAATTACCTCGAGTATCGGCGCAGCCATCATTAAAACGATTGTTGGGTAAGTCTTTTTCCAATTCACATATTGGGGTAACTTCATTATTACTAAGATTAATATGTGAAACGCCGTTTTTGAAGGTCGCTAATAAGCCGCCTTCTAAACAGGGCACAACACTACTAATATTATTACTAAACTGCCAAGTTTTACGCAGCGCTTCGCCTTGTTTGTCAGGATGATAGCGATGAAGTTTCGAGTTAATGATATCAAGCCAATAAAGGGCTTGTTCACCTTGGTGCCAAACAGCACCTTCACCTAATTGCGCTTTTGCATCCCAAATGCAGTTAACCTTGTTCATAATTTTTATCTCAACTTTTTTTCAATTTTCTTTCTGTTTTCTTATCTATTTAAACAATGGCTAATGTGAGTTACGTGGAATGCCGTGGGTTTTAGCAATTCGAGTAAACTTACCTTCGGTCTCTAACGTGCCACCTTCACTTAATTGATTCACTCGGCTGCGATAAATTTCTTGCCAAGGTGTTTGATTAACTAAGGTAATGATTTGAATATTTTCTTTACGACGGACAAATTCGGCTTCATCAATTAATAAGTTCACTTGATTAGTATTTAAATCAATGCAAATTAAATCATCGTCTTTAATATGTGCTAAACCTCCGCCAACGGCGGCTTCCGGTGAAATATTAAGGATTGAAGGGCTAGCAGAAGTACCACTTTGACGGCCATCACCCATGGTAGGCAAACAGGTAATACCTTGCTTAACTAACGCATCGGGCGGTAACATATTGACTACTTCAGCAGAGCCTGGATAGCCAACTGGTCCACAATTTCTAATAATTAATATGCAATTCTTATCAATGTTTAAGCTCGGATCGTTGATGCGCTGATGATAATCTTCAGGACCTTCAAACACCTTGGCGCGTACGGTAAAACAGTTTGGTGACTTAGGATTGCTTAAATACTCTTTTCTAAAGTCAGCATCAATCACTGATTTTTTCATTATTGCCGAGTCAAACAAATTACCCGCCATAATGGCGAAACCTGCATTTTCCATCATCGGCTTATCATAGGTTTTAATCACTTTATGATCTTTACTTGCACTTGAGCTGTATATTTCGCCAACAGTTTTACCGGTAACCGTTAATACCTCAGTATCAATAACACCAGCTTTGATCAATTCGCCCATTACCGCAGGCACACCACCCGCACGGTGAAACTCTTCACCTAGGTATTCACCAGCAGGTTGACAGTTAACGATAAGCGGAGTTTTTTCACCGTGAATTTGCCAATCTTTAATGTTAATTTCAACATCGTGTAAATGATTAGCAATGGCTTGAATATGTGGTGGCGCATTGGTTGAACCGCCAATGGCGGTACAGACACGCATGGCATTATAAAATGATGCTTTGGTCATAATATCGGAAGGTTTTAAGTCTTCCCACACCATTTCAACAATGCGGCGGCCAGTGTAATAGCCCATTTGCGCACGCTCTCTGTATGGGCCAGGAATAGCAGCACAACCGGGTAAAGACATGCCTAACGCTTCCGCCAACGAGTTCATGGTTAGGGCGGTGCCCATGGTATTACAGTGACCAGCACTAGGTGCGGAAGACGAGACTTGATCCATGAAATTTTCATAATCAATTTCACCAATTTTCATAATCAATTTCACCCGCAGCATACTTTTCACGACATTCCCAGATAATGCTGCCAGAGCCAACACGTTTATCGCCTTGCCAGCCATTTAACATAGGGCCACCAGAATAAACTATGGTTGGGATATCTACCGCAGCAGCAGCCATTAAGGTTGCTGGTGTGGTTTTATCACAACCGGTTGTTAAAATAACGCCATCAAGGGGATAACCATAAAGCACTTCTATTAAACCTAATGTGGCTAAATTTCTATCAAGGGCAGCTGTTGGGCGTTTACCCATTTCATGAATAGGATGAACCGGAAACTCTAGCGGTATACCACCAGCATCACGAATACCTTCTTTAAGGCGCTGGGCTAGAGTTAAATGATGGCGGTTACAAGGGGCTAAGTCACTGCCTGTTTGGGCGATACCAATAATAGGTTTTCCAGATTGCAGCTCTTCACGGGTTAAACCATAATTTAGGTAACGTTCAAGGTAGATAGCGGTTTGATCTGGGCTGCCTGGCTCGTTTAACCAAGCTTCACTTCTTAGTGGTTTTCTGTTGGGCTTATCATTGTTGCTCATAAGGCTCTCTCTTCGAATTTGCATATTAATTCGAGTATAGAACTCAGCGCTAGAGAAGCACTACGCTTGTCCGATAGTAGTGATAATACTTTTTTAACCAGTTTATCTCGCTTGAGAGGGGGGGGTAACGACGGGTTGTTCATTATGGTGATCAAACAACACCACGTTAAAAAAGTACAAGCATTGCTACATAGTGGACTTGGTTTTTAGCTGAGCGTTAACGCTATAGTTGCTGTTAAATTCACACTCTTCATAGCGACTTATTATGACTCATTCTACTCTTTCTCAATCAAACGACCTTGGGGCTAAACTTGCTATTGTTACCGGCGGTAGCTCGGGTATTGGCGCTGAATTGGCGGTATCACTGGCTAAAGCAGGCTGGGATGTTGCCATTACTTATGCGGGTAATGAACAAGGTGCTATTGACGTTACTCAACTAATAAGTGCAACCGGACAAAAGGGCTTTTATCAACAATGTGATGTTGGTTATAGCGAGCAAGTTAACGATTTTGTTGCCAATGTTGTGCAGCATTTTTCCATGGCACCAACTTTGTTGGTTAATAATGCCGGCTGTCAAACCTGGGCACCCTTTCTGGAATTAAAAGAAGAAGACTCTATTTTCTCAAGCGGTTGCACGGGTGATGGTTGAACATAAATCAGGTGGCGCTATTGTTAATATTGGCTCTGGTTGTAATAAAGCACCTTTCCCTAATTTAGTCGATTACACCGCATCAAAAGGCGGTATGGAAATGTTAACTCGCTCAGCCGCTATTGAGTTGGGTAAGTATGGTATACGGGTTAATTGTGTTGCGCCCGGCGGTATTGAAATTGCCCGTACTCGTGAAGAAGCACCTGATTATGCAGATACCTGGGGGAAAATTGCGCCATTGGGTCGAGTAGGCTTTCCTGATGATATATTTAATGCGGTTGAGTTTTTAGCGACACCGGCATCAAGCTTTGTTACCGGACAAACCATCTGGGTTGATGGTGGTGTCTTTACTGCGCCTAATTGGCCTTATGAACAAAGTTATGTTGCGGAACATTAAACAACAGTGAGATAAACCAAGGCATCTTAAGCTATATGTTTAGGATTACTGGGTTATTACTGCTCAAGGTATGTTTTTTCTCTCAAAAAATCTACAACCACTAGCATTTTTTACTCAGTAATCCATTTTAACTGGCAATAAGCTTCTTTTTTAACTTTCTTTTTCAGCTTGTTTTAAGCCTTGTTCGATAACCTAGCTAAGTAATTTCCCCTATTTATCGGCAGGCTTTATGTTCACTCAAAAAACACGCTATCGCTTTGTAACCCATTTAGCGTTATTTTCTTCGTTAGTATTGCTTTCAGCTTGTAATGAAGTTGTTGTACAAACACCTATCGTTGAACCTATAAAAGCGATTAAATATATTACCATTAAACCTGAAGTCTCATCGTTAGAACGTAAACTCTCTGGCTATATTCGGGCAGTGAAACGTTCAGATCTTTCTTTTCAAGTCTCAGGTCAATTACTTGCTTTACATGTAGAAGTGGGCGACCAAGTTACCGTTAAACAACCCCTTGCTGTTTTAGACCCCGCGCCTTATACCTTTCGGTTACAACAAGCCCAAGCTGAGCTTGCCAGTGCCAATGCGCAGTTTAGAAAAAGCAAAGAAAATTATTTTCGTCAACAATCTGTTTTTGAGAAAAAAATTATCAATAAAAATGCCATGGAAAGTGCATTAGCTGAATATGAACAAGCGCAGAGCTCAGTTAAATTATCTCAATCTAAAGTGGCATTAGCTCAACGAGATTTGACCAACACCGAATTAAAAGCGCCATTTTCCGGCATTATCACTCGGCGAGATTATCAGTCATTTGAAGAAGTATCGGCACGAGAACCTGTGCTAGAAATTCAAGGAGTAGATAATTTTGAAGTCAGCTTTTTAGTGCCGAGCAATTTGATTGGCAAAATTAGTCAAGGTGGTGAAATCAATGTTCGTATTCCGGTACTTGGCGACGATAAGTACTTAGCGACAATCACTAAGCTTGGCTTTAAAGCCGATGTTCGCGGTGCTTTTCCTGTCAGTGCTACTCTAGTATCACCCGAAAAAACTATAAAGTCAGGCATGTCCTCCGATGTCTTTATTGATGTCAGCCAGAAGAATGAAATTATTTTAGTTCCAGAGTCAGCAGTCATTATTGCTGCTAATAATGAACAGCGTATATTTGTTTTTGATAGCAAAACCCAGCAGGTTCATGCCAGAGCCGTTGAAACTGAGCTTGTTGATATCAATACATTAAAAGTGCTCACCGGCTTATCTGCGGGTGAAATTATATGTATTGCTGGAAGCGAATTTTTACGTGATGGCCAAGTGGTCAGTTTGTATCAATCATCTCAAAATAATCACTAAATTTAGTCGCTAGCAGAAGGAAGCTTTTATGAACATTACAAAAATAGCACTAGATAATAGTCGTATGACTTGGGTATTACTGGTTTTAGTGATTTTCCTTGGTTTTTCAGTCTATAGTGATTTTCCCAGTCGTGAAGACCCATCGATACGTATTAATCGCTCGTTAATCATCACCCAATTTCCAGGATTACCACCAGAGCAAGTGGAAAATCTGATCTCTAAAAAAATTGAAGAACGTTTACGTGAAATAGGCGAGATTGAGTTTATCAACTCTACCTCCACCACAGGACAATCGATTGTCACTATTTCGGCTTATGAAAACTTGCCCGATTTTGACAAAATTTGGGATAAAGTGCGTCGTAAGTTATCAGATACTAAAGCGTCCTTGCCTCAAGGTGTGCAAGGGCCTTTTATGAATGATGACTTTGGTGATGTTGCTATTGTTACCGCTGCTTTAACCGGTGATGGTTGGGCCATGGACGAGTTGCGTGAACATGCTCGTGTTATTCGAGATAAAATTTACACCGTTGACGGTATTCGCCGCGTATCACTTTATGGCGTGCAAGAAGAGAAAGTTTATTTAGAGGCGCTGCCAAGTTTAGCCGAAAACCAAAGTATTGATATTGCCAGCGCCATGCGAGCGATACAAGATCAAAATACCATCATTCCTTCAGGTAAAATATATACGCCATATCGGGAAATTACCGTAGAAACCAGTGGCAAACTAAACGCTATTGATGATTTACGTGAAATTGAGATTAACGCTAATCAAGGTGATGGCATTCTGGCGTTAAAAGATTATGTTTCGATACGACAAAGTTTCAGTGAGCCGCCGAGTGATTTGGCTTTTTATAATGGTAAGCCAGCCATTGTTATCGCTGCTTCAATGCAAAAAGGCCGTAATATTTTGGAAGTAGGGCCACGCCTTAAAAAATTATTAGTTGCTGCTGATACTAACCTACCCGTAGGTATGAAACTATCGTTAGCCACTTTTCAGCCTGATGTTGTCGGTAAATCAATTAATGATGTTAAAACGAGCTTATATCAAACTTTAGCAATTGTGCTGTTAGTGGTGGTTATTTCTTTGGGTGTAGTTGAAGGTTTAATTGTTGGTGTAACGGTACCTATTACTATATTGGCGACCTTGTTAGTGATGTTTTTTATGGAAATTGATCTGCAGTTTATTTCTTTGGCCAGTTTAATTATTGGCTTAGGCATGCTGGTTGATAACGGCATTGTCATTACTGAAAACATTCATTTACGTTTACATCAAGGGGCTAAGCGCTATGATGCCGCAATTGATGCTTGTAAAGAGCTCGCCTTACCGCTGTTAACCTCTACGTTAACAACCGTGTTAGCTTTTGCCCCCATATTAATTGCTGATGGCACTACGGGTGAATATACCCGTTCATTAGCGCAAGTAGTGTCGATATCGTTATTAATTTCTTGGGCTTTGTCGTTAACGGTAGTGCCGCTGTTGGCGGTACGTTTTATCTCCAATAAAAAAGAAGAAAAACCCTTTGTTTTACTGCCTTTGTATCAAAAGGCTGTGGCTAAAGTGTTACGCTTTCCTAAAGCCTTCTTAGTCATGATTAGCGGTGTTTTTGTTTTTTCATTGCTTGTTGTTGCGCTGGTGCCCGTTGAAATGTTTGCGACTTCTTCACGCACTGAGGTATTGGTCTATTTAGACGTTCCTGCAGGTTATAACGTGCATCAAACCAAAAATGCCAGCCAAAAACTAACGCACTGGTTAATGGATGAGACGAAAAATCCAGAAGTTGACTATGTTTCTTCTTATATAGGCTCTGGCGGGCCAAGATTTTTCTTGTCAATTTCACCATCAAACCCTGCGCCAAATCGTAGCTTTATTATTGTTAATACAGGCTCTGCCACCGATGCTAAAAACATGGTTGGTAAGATAAAACAATTTAGTGCGCAAAATATACCAACCGCGAGAGTTAAACCACAACTTATTGCTCGAGGTACTGTGCCTCCCGGTGTGGTCCAGTTACGCTTTAGTGGTTCAGATGCTGATGTTTTGTATGATCTAGCATTAAAAGCAGAAAATGCTTTAGCTTCTATCCCTGGTGCGGTTGATGTCTCTAACAATTGGCAAAATAAAACCAAACGTTTTCGTGTTGATATTGACCAAGCTAAAGTTCGTCGAGCGGGCATTAGTTATCAGTCTATTTCAAACTCGTTAAATGGCGTTTTTACTGGAGCTAAAGTCACAGAGATAAGGCGAGGGGATACCTTGGTGCCAGTGATCGTAAAACTTAAAAATGAATCTTTAAATGTTAAAGAGGCGAGTAACTTGCTTGATAATGTGAAAGTTTTCACCTCAAGTGGCAACAGTGACTATGTATTATTATCCCAAGTTGCTAGCATCAAAATGGTGCCTCAGTTTGGTAGTATTGCTCGGCGCAACATGGAAAAAACTATTACCGTCGGTGGGCGCCATAATGTTATGAAAGCACCTGAATTACAGGCAGCATGGGATGATAAAATTCAACAAATCTATGATAACTTGCCTGCGGACTACCGTATTGAACTCGGTGGTGAATTAGAAGGTTTTGAAAATAGTGCCGGCACATTATTTTTAACTCTGCCGTTATTTTTTGGCCTGATCTTCTGTCTGTTAGTGGCGCAATTTTCATCCTTTCGTAAAACCGGCATCGTGGTTTTGACCATACCGCTGGCTTTTTCGGGTGGATTCTTAGGACTGTATATTACCGGCGCTAATTTTGACTTTATCGGCGCACTGGGCTTTTTATCATTAGCGGGCATTATTATTAATAATGCCATCGTATTAATCGATAAAATAACGGCGCAGCAAAATGCCGGATTGAGTAAAATTGATGCAATATCTTCAGCAAGTTTAAACCGTCTCAGACCAATACTCATCACTACTGCTACCACTATTTTAGCGTTAATCCCCTTGATGTTAATGGAAGAAACCCTATTTTATTCAATGGCTAGCGTAATTATCTTTGGTTTAGCCATAGGTACCATGATGACACTAGGGGCAGTGCCAGCTTTATGTTTGCTGTTTTTAAAAGAAAGTGATGTAGCAGCAGACACTGATGTTGTTGATGCCGTAACTTCAGGTTGATTTCATTTATCATCTTTAATCTTATATACCAACTTAAACTAACTTAATTTGCGGATGAAACTAAATGAATTTAACGGATAAGGTTATCGTAGTTACGGGTGCAGGCTCAGGCATTGGTCGTGAGTTAGCACTACAATTAATCGCCAAAGGCGCCATTGTCGCAGGCGCTGATTATAATGAACAAGCCTTGCTTGAAACAAAAGAGTTACTTGCTCAACAAAACAGTGACAATAAATCACGTTTTAGTTGTCATGTGGTTGATATTTCCAACAATGAACAGGTAGAAAAGGCGGCGCAATCCGTTGTTGACCAACATGGACAAGTTGACGGTATTATTAACAATGCCGGTATTATTCAGCCCTTTAGCCATGTAGAAAACTTAGCCGTTGAACATATGCAGCGCATTTTTAATGTTAACTGGTGGGGCGTAGTTTATATGACGCAAGCTTTTTTACCTGCACTGAAAAAAAGCGCGCAAGGCCGTATTGTTAATATCTCTAGTATGGGCGGTTATATGCCTTTTCCTGGACAGGTTATTTATGGTGCCAGTAAAGCCGCGGTTAAGTTAATGACTGAAGGGTTAATGGTGGAATTAGCCGATACTAATGTTGGTGTTAGCGTGGTTTATCCGGGTGCAGTGCAAACCAATATAACCAATAATGCCCCTGATATGAGTGACAAAGCTAAACAAGCAGCGCAGCAAGATGAAAAAAAGGTTGGCGTTACCGCACAAGCGGCGGCTCAGGCCATTATTAAAGGTATTGAAAAAGATAAACCGCGTATTTTGGTTGGCTCAGATTGTAAAGTGATTGATAAGTTATATCGCTTAATGCCCGTTAAAACAGCACACCTAATGAGCTGGTTAATGAAAAAGTTTGCCGGCATTGATATGGCCGAAGCCGTAGGGAAATAGCTATGAATATAACTAAAAGGTCGTTGCGTTGTGCCTCTATTGGCGAGTGCATGTTAGAGCTCTCAAGTGAACAGGGCAACGCTTTTGGTAGACAAACGCTGCGTTATGGTGGTGATACCTTAAACACTGCTATTTATATGGCTAGGCAGGGTGTTAATGTCGATTATATTACCGCCTTAGGTGATGACAAGTGGAGCGATGAAATGCTGCAAGCTTGGCAAGAAGAGCAAGTAGGCACTTCACTTATTGCACAAGTTACTGATCGCGTTCCCGGCTTATATGCTATTCAAACCTTTGCTAATGGTGAACGTGAGTTTTCCTATTGGCGTAAAGAATCTCCAGCCCGGGAGTTGTTTGAATTAACTGAGAATGAAGATTTATTTTCGCAGTTAATGGCGTTTGATTATCTTTATCTGAGCGGTATTACCTTGTCATTGTATTCT
>MAAB01039167.1_pt1 | contig 13156 bp, 8 predicted proteins | sample 1115991 | NCBI WGS metagenome assembly MAAB01 (sample SAMN04961124, study PRJNA320927) | seawater metagenome | isolation source: sample BD02T18 sea water enriched with oil for 18 days | place: USA:Gulf of Mexico | collected 2013-07-27
CAGGGACAAAAATAGCATCCAAGGAACCTGTATGCTGACGCAACAATTCCATGGCTACGGTGCCCTGTCCTGCAATGACATCTGGGTCATCGTAGGGGTGAATATAGGTCATGCCCTTTTCTGCCACCAGCTTTTGGCTGTGTGCAAAGGCCTCATCAAAGGTGTCACCAAACAAAATGGCCTTACCGCCACGGGCCCGTACCGATGCCACCTTAATTTCAGGGGTGGTGAGGGGCATGACGATAGTCGCTTTAATGCCTAATTTTTGTGCCGACAAGGCCACACCCTGAGCATGGTTGCCGGCCGATGCGGTGACCACCCCCTTAGCTAGCTCTTCAGGGGTTTTCTTAGAGATGCAGTTATAGGCCCCGCGGCATTTAAAACTGTACACAGGCTGCGTGTCTTCACGCTTAATAAGCACAGTATTCCCCAGACGCTTGGTTAAAAATTGCGCCTGCGACAAGGGGGTTTGCACCGCCACATCGTACACATTAGCCTCGAGGATGCGCTTTATGTAGTTTTCTGCCATGGGGAAAATCTGCGAATAAAGGAAAGTGACTTATTGTAACGATAAATCCTTCTACGCAATAGTTATTGTGTGACGTCATTTATGGATATAATGGCGCCGCTTAAAATTGACTATAATTGCTTTACCTAAATAGATTAACGAGCCTTTCATGACTCAAGACGAATTAAAACAAGCCGTTGGCCAAGCCGCGGTGGATTACATTTTGCCCAACCTTGAAGACGACAGCATTATTGGGGTGGGCACAGGCTCTACCGCCAACTGCTTTGTGGATGCGTTGGCCCGTGTAAAACACAAGTTTGATGGTGCTGTGGCAAGCAGTGACGCCACCGCGCAACGCCTAAAGGATCACGGTATTCCGGTATACGACTTAAATGTAGCAGGTGAACTTGAGTTTTACATCGATGGCTGCGACGAAACCAACGATAAACTTGAAGTGATTAAAGGGGGCGGCGCCGCCCTCACCCGTGAAAAAATTGTAGCAGCCTGTTCCAAGCAGTTTGTGTGTATCTGTGACGATAGCAAATGGGTAGATATATTAGGTGGCTTTCCATTGCCTGTGGAAGTGATTCCCATGGCACGCAGTTATGTGGCCCGTGAATTAGTAAAACTAGGCGGTGACCCTGTTTACCGTCAAGGCGTAGTGACCGATAACGGCAATGTGATCATTGATGTGCACAACATGAAGATTCAAAGCGCCATTGAATTAGAGCAGCGCATTAATGATATTGTAGGTGTCGTAACAAACGGCTTGTTTGCTTGCCGCCCTGCCGATGTTTTGTTGATGGGGACCAGTGAAGGTGTGAAAACTATCAAAAACACATAGCCTTATTTCCATGCTATATTTTTTGAATTGATAACACAGTAATTCAGAAGAAATAAAAAAGGCCCTCGGGCCTTTTTTATTTACATTGCACTGCTACCTGAAACTGATTAGTAGCCGAGTCCGAAATTCCAATTTGCCCATCGCTAACCTTAATATTTATTAGGGCAAGGGAACAGTTTTTAATCTCAGCGACATTGCCTTGAGATAACAAAGCGCAAGTGTCGGCCCTACAAGCTCGAATCTCTTTGCTGCCAGCCATAATAAAAAGCCAATCCTGGTAGCGCTTCTCAAGCCGTTTACTGCTGATAACCAACACTACTAACTTCCCACTATCATCAATCGCTCGAATGACCCGCTCCGGTCCTTGAGGAAGAAATACTGTATCTGTGCTGATCAAACACTTTTCACAGACAGGTGCATCAAAAGGCCATTCAAAAAAATAGTGACCATCCAATACCAGCCCCCCTTCAAACACCGGCGGTAGATTAGCATCAGAACTACTAATTGGTTCGTCACTAAAAGTCGAGCCAGTTGCGACGCAGCCAACAAGCAGACTCATCACCATCATCAAGAGAATTTTCATTATTAGTGAGAGTTCAACATATCAAAAAATGCCTGGCTTGGTGCTACCTCGTCCACTACCGGTGTTATGTCATTACCCACAACATCTTCCATGAGGATTAGGTCATTGGGCTGTTCAGTTACCGTAAGCGAAGCGCCATGGAAATTACCTTGATAATAACGCTGAAACCTCAAATCAATAGCAGCCCAGTCATGGTGACTTTGTAGGCTTTCTGACGTACCTGAGAAATTTACATCAAAGTTTGACAAAGAATCTATACTGTCTCCATCGCAATTAAAGTCAACTGCTGCCGAGCCCGATTGATTTAGACCACTGAGTTCGGAAATGGTTGACTCATGCAAATAAACATTCGTCGATGAATAATCAATTTTAAAGTCATGGTAATCACCGGAATAGGGATTCGTCATGGCAACAGAGCCACAGACTTCACTGCCAACATTTAAATTCTTCTGGGCAAAGTAACGGTCCCCTTCATTACTTCCTACTATGGGAAGGCCATAAAGTTGATACAGGTAATTCATAACACTCAGGTAGTTAGGTTTATCATTCACGTCATCATGACCACCATGCCTTAATCCTAAATTATGACCCAGTTCATGCATGATAGTACTCGACTGCAAATTTATTAAGATGTTGGTCGAGGTAACATCTATGTCGCTTATACCCCAGTTCCCCAAAGTGATCAGTAGATCATTACCATTCAATTCTGCCAAACCGGATGACCCGCCACTGCCATCGGCATTTTGACTGTAGCCCATCAGCATATAGTGGAAAATGGGCAGACGTGCGTAGTCCATGTTGTCGTGCTTGATTTCATAGACATCGCTACGGGTATCACCCGCCGGTACATCAAACGAAACCCCTAACGAGAAGGGCACTTGATTACCACCACCTAGATCAAATCTGGCAGGATTAATGCCATCTGCCTGATCGTATAAATCGCCCACATCGAAATGCACCGCAATACCTTGTAGGGCAAAGGCATCTACAACCTTTTGCAAGGCCTCTTCACGGGGCGTCACGGCTGCATCGGAAGAATCCATATAATCGACTTCAATAAAAATATCTCTTTGATCTACCCGCGCACCCAGGTCATAAAGAGAGATACCTGCGTAGGTTGCCCCCGCCACTTCGGCATAATCAGGAAGTCCATCGTTATCCATATCACTGCTGGTGATTACATCGTTAGGGCCACCTGGTGTATTAAAAGAAGTACGAAGACTCCAATCGCGCCACTGATTGGTATCCATCAAGTTAGCTGTACGAACCATGGAACCCGTATAAGAGCTACCCGAATCAAAATACGGTGGAGCGTAAGAATAAGGATCTGCTGGCCAAGCCGAAGCGGTCACCGGAGCCGGTACACCACCATTATTAGCCCAGTAACCAAACACCACAAAATCAGTAGTTTGATTATCGCTTTCTTTTATTAGCTCAATAAATCCATCTGCGTCCCAATATGGATAATAAGTGGTACCTATATAAGTAACCCGCTGCCCATCGTCGTAGCGACTACTCCAACTATGACCACGCACCACGGCATATTGGCCCGGTTCAATGATTAAATTATTTAAGTAAAATACGTGATCATTATCAACCGAACAACCACTGCTATCACAATCAAGTGAATTGGTGGCTCGGGTACGTACTTTATAATCGCTCAAATTTATGGCGCTACGAGAAGCGTTATATATTTCAAACCAATGCATGGCATCGTAGTGCTGTTTGCCGCCAATTTCGGTAATCAGCAAACCCGATAACGTATAGAAGTCGAAAACTGAATCCGTGCTCATGGAATTTCCAAATTGAGAGGATACTGTATTTAACACTTTAATTTTAAAATCTACATTGGTTCCAATATTCGAAGCTGTAAAAACAAACTTAGTGGAGTCAGACTCGTCATAAAGGAAATGAAGATTTCCACAAGTTGCAAAATCATCGACCGACAACTGAATTTGCGCCGAACACCCACCGTTTTCAGCACCCGCTCCATAGGTAATCTCGGTAACGTTAACAGGCTGATCAAAATTAATCGTTATCTTTTGGCCCGATTGGATATCACCTTCATTAGTGGAAGCAACCATATTGTCAGTTTCATCTATCATAAGGTCGATGATTGTGGGATCACTAGACAAACTACCATCATATATCGATGCATTAAAATGAATGTAGTTGGTCGCCAGTTGATCACCATTAATTATATCGATGACAACCTTACCTTCGGCATTAACCCGCACATCATAATCAGACGAACTTTCACTAACGGATAATATCAGTTGATCAATGGGGGTTTCTTCATCTGAATATTCCAATTCTACAATATATTGAGCTTGATACTCACTAAGAGTTATTTGAGAACTGGTCATTATCGGAGCATCGTTGTGTGCCGTAACCGTGAGCTGTATTTCATTGGAGGTAATTGAACGCAGCTCATCCGTTGCGGTGATAGTAATACCCGCGGTAACCACTGCATCATCATCGGTCATTGGCGCTCCAGAAATTGTACCTGTTCTTACATCAATTGAAGCCCACGCAGGTAAGTTAGTGGCGCTAAAATCCACGTCACCAGGATTATATTCTAAGCTAATTACTTGAGTGAAATTAACATTCTCATCTGCCGCTAGCGAGATTGGGAAATTAGTAAATACCAGCGGAATATAATCAACCACTAATATAAATTCATCTGATTGGACCTCATGAACCCCGTCGGTAACGCTTGCCTTTATGCCACTGTAGGTTTGCCCCGCTTGATGGTGGCCTGGTGTACCTGAAATAGCACCTGTTGTTAAATTAATAACCAACCATTGCGGGGCATTTATCAATGAATATTGTAATGGTGACAGCTCACCACTTGCAGCCACCTGATTTGAATAACCGCTGTTTTCTTTTAAGGTCAAACTTGCTTCTGGTTGCTGAGTAATTTGAAGGTCTAGGTGGTTAACCGTTACGACAATCGCCTTTGATTCAATGGTGGTCCCATTATCTACCGCTGTCGCAGTAAAACTGTAACTAATACCGGCAAACTCATGACTGGGCACACCAGAAACCACGCCGTTTTCTACATCAAATATTGCCCATTCTGGCAAATCATTAATTGAAATAACCGCTTCAGAAGTGGCATTATCCAGTGAGAATTTATAAGAATAAGATTGATTTTCTTTGATCGTAATGTCTTGGGCAACACTGTTAAACCCTAATGATCCATCAGATTCACTACCACATGCCGTTAATATGGCTATCAGAGCCAACGGTAAAATCCGTTTCATACTACGTCCTTTTACATCTAATTTTAAAAGAGCGTAGTTTACCCAATACATAAGTAGTAGCAATCTAATACTTAATTCATACTAACTTTTATAAATGGCTTGGTATTAAGTGTTAATATTAGTCAAAACATAACTGCCACTGCCTATTTCTTTACCTTCCCCAAAAACACTATCATCACCAACCCCACCACAATAGACGTTGCTCCCACAGGCACAGCACTTTCCCAGCCTTCAACACCACGTACTAAATATGTACCGTTTATAACTAGCGCTAGACCTAACCACCAGTTAAGGGGTTTTTTAAACCAGTTTAATAATTCCATATTTTTGTCTCTTTTTTATGATGCTTGCCAATATTGGCTAATGCTTTTGATGGTCGGGCAGGGACTGCCCCCCCCTACACTACGCTGCCTGAAAATTCGTAAGTATTTGCTAAGGTTGCTTTAAACTGATCGCCAGATTGTAATGGCCCCACACCTGCTGGGGTTCCCGTTAAAATTACATCCCCAGGCTGAAGTGTGAAAAACTGACTGATATAGGATACCAACTTAGGCACCGACGTAATCATTTGATCACTGCTACCATCCTGTTTTAATTCGTTGTTCTTTTCTAAGCGAATCTGAATATTATTTCTATCTTTAATATCTGTTAGCGGCACCCAGTTTGATAATGGCGCCGAGCCATCAAAGGCTTTGGCAAGTTCCCAAGGTTGACCTTTGGCTTTTAGTTTATCCTGCACATCGCGCAGAGTTAAATCTAATGCTACGCCCACAGCACTTACATAATCCCATGCAGAGTCTTCACTAACAGAGTTGGCTTCTTTACCAATGAGTAATGCAATCTCCACTTCGTGGTGTACCGAACCTTGATCACTAGGTATAGAGAAAGATAACTCCAACTCTACCGCAGCCGTAGCAGGCTTCATAAATAACAAGGGGGACTTGGGCACTTCATTACCCAACTCTTTAGCATGTGCCGCGTAGTTGCGACCCACACACACAATTTTTCCAAGCGAATCATTGATCGCTTCACCTGATATAAACTTATGTTGGAACATATCTTTCTCGAAAGGTGTTTCAAAGAGGGATAGGTATTTAGATTCGAAGGCTTTGCTGGCATGGACGCCAGCGAGAGCCTATAGGGATATATTTACGGCGTTCCCTGAATTTAAATATCTATCGCGACAAGGCTATCAAAAGTGCCACGTCTAGCTATGCGTCAATAATCTTGCCTGGGTTCATGATATTTTTAGGATCAAATACCGCTTTCATGGCTTTCATATACGAAATTTCAGTTTCGCTACGAGTGTATTGAAGGTATGGCTTCTTGGTCATGCCCACACCGTGCTCGGCGCTGACGCTACCCTGGTATTTTTCAACAATCTCAAATACCCAAGTGCTTACTTTTCCACATTTTTCAAAAAACTCTTCTTTAGCTAAATTATCTGGCTTAAGAATATTCAAATGCAGGTTACCGTCGCCAATGTGTCCAAACCAAATAATTTCAAAATCTGGGTAGGCCTTAGTGACCACGTCATCAATCTCGGCTAAGAAAGGCGGTACTTTAGAAACAACCACTGAGATATCGTTTTTGTAAGGTGTCCACTCGGCAATGGTTTCCGAAATGTCTTCACGCAAACGCCATAAGTTCTTGGCCTGCGTTTCACTTTGGCTAATCACACCGTCTACTACCCAACCTTCTTCCATGCAATGTTCAAACAATTCCATGGCGGTATCCATATCGCTTTCACTAATGGCTTCAAATTCGATTAAGGCATAAAAGTCAGCTTCGGTTTCAAATGGCGCACTCACATCACCGCGAGCCACAACCTTGCTCATGGCCTTATGGGAGAAAAATTCAAACGCGCTTAAATCCATCTTGCCCTGATAAGCGTGCAATACATTCATAATGGCGTTCATGTCGGGCACACCCAATACCAACACATTTAAGTTTTTAGGGGTACGGGTTAAACGCATGGTCGCTTCGGTCACAATGCCCAAAGTACCTTCGCCGCCAATGAACAATTGACGCAAGTCGTAACCGGTGTTGTTTTTCACTAAGTCTTTGTTCAACTCTAAAATATCACCCTTACCGGTCACAACAGTCAAACCCGCAACCCAGTCACGGGTCATGCCGTATTTAATAACTTTAATGCCGCCGGCGTTAGTACCTATGTTGCCGCCTATTTGACTAGAGCCCGCACTGGCAAAATCTACGGGATAGTAAAGGCCTTGTTCTTCAGCGAAGTTCTGTAATTGCTCTGTGATGACACCCGCACCACAATGCACACTGCGATCGGTTAGGTTAAAGTCGGTTAGTGTGTTTAAACGGTCCATAGACACCACCACTTCACCATTAGACGCAACGGCGCCGGCACTTAAACCGGTACGCCCACCTGATGGCACAATGGCAAATTCAAGCTCATTCGCCAGCTTTACAATATCAGCCACTTGCTGGGTGCTATTAGGGAAGGTAATGGCCAACGGCTTTGGTGCAAAGATTTTGGTCCAATCTTTACCAAAGGTCTCTAAGCTGTCGGCGTCGGTGAGTACCCTGTCATTACCTACAATTGTCTTAAGCTGCTCAATTATCTGTGGCTGGCTCATTTATATATCCTACTATTAACTCTAAACCGCGATTACAGAAGCCCAATAGAGCGAGGCTAGGTGGCGAATATGAGTTCTATGCACATGTACTTGCATACATTTCGCGCGCCTTTGATGCCTCAGAGGCTTCTTTCAAATGCGTTTATGATACCATACGCCCCTAAATTAATGACCATATTTGCGCCAGAGTCAGCCTTCCTACATAGAACGCTGACCCAAAGACGCACTCTGTGTCAGGGTTGACTGCCCAGCCTCTCTTTCTATATAGAGAGGAAGAGAGGGTAAGCAAGCCTGTCCAGACACTGTTTAATATTTAAACAAGGCCCTAAACATGACAAACAAGTCTTTAGACAAAAGCAAGATTCGCATCCTTCTGTTGGAAGGGGTTCACCAGAGCGCGCTTGATACGCTTGAAAATGCGGGCTACACCAACATCGAATACGTAAAGACTGCGTTAGCCGGTGATGAGCTTAAAGAAAAGATTAAAGACGCACACTTTGTAGGTATTCGTTCACGTACTCAGTTAACTGAAGACGTGTTTGAAGCGGCTGAAAAGCTAATTGGCGTGGGTTGTTTCTGCATTGGTACCAACCAAGTAGACCTAGTGGCCGCAGCCGTTCGCGGTATTCCAGTATTTAACGCGCCTTATTCAAACACCCGCTCCGTTGCTGAACTTGTATTAGCCGAAGCCATCTTAATGTTGCGCGGTATTCCTGAAAAAAGCACTGTTTGTCACCGTGGCGGCTGGATTAAGTCAGCGGTAGGCAGCTATGAGATTCGTGGTAAAAACCTAGGCATCGTAGGTTACGGCAGCATTGGTACTCAGCTATCTGTATTGGCCGAAAGCATGGGTATGAACGTTTTCTTTTACGACGTGATTACTAAATTGCCTTTAGGTAATGCCAAGCAAGTAGAAAGCATGGACGAACTATTGGCTAAAGCCGATATCGTCTCTTTGCACGTACCAGAAACAGCCGACACCAAAGACATGATGGCGGCTGAGCAGTTTGCCAAAATGAAAAAAGGCGGTTTGTTCATTAACGCTGCACGCGGAACGGTTGTTGATATTCCTGCCTTGGCTGACGCCATTAAAAGCGGCCACATTGGCGGCGCGGCTATTGATGTATTTCCTGCTGAGCCAAAAGGTAACGACGACGAGTTTATCTCTCCGTTACGCGGCCTAGACAACGTCATACTTACTCCGCACATTGGTGGTTCAACTCAAGAAGCTCAAGCCAACATTGGTATTGAAGTGGGCGAAAAAATTGGTACCTACTCTGATACGGGTACGTCTTTATCTGCGGTTAACTTTCCACAAGTGGCCTTGCCTCAGCACGGTGAATTCCACCGTATCCTGCACATTCACAAGAATGTACCAGGCGTGTTAAATGCTATTAACACTATCTTTGCTGAAAACGGCATTAACGTTTTAGGTCAGTTCTTACAAACAACGGCCGACATTGGTTACGTGGTTATTGATGTTGATAAGTCTGCTGGTGTACTTGCACTTGAAAAAGTGAAAGAAGTTGAAGGCACTATTCGCGCACGTGTTTTGTTTTAATTAATAAAAGACGCTCCGCACATAACCGCAAGTGACAACACTTGCGGTTTTTTTACGTCTACCGTTTAACTAATTATTTACCCGCAACCTGTGCATCAACTTTTCCGGGTTTATAGCGGCGCTCAATTTTAGTTAACAAATCTTCGCGCTTAAACAGCACCTTACGCTCCTGTTGATTCACAAACATGTCCATTTGGTCATTATAGTGAGGGGAATTTTTATCTAAGGTCGCACTACCATATTGATGAACCGCATCGCTGCTCACTAAGCCGTCTCGATCCCAGGAAACAAACATTAAAAATCCATCGCCTGCTTTATTTTCAGCGTGCCCTTCATCATTCATTTCCTTACCGTACACAGCACGTAAGGTATCTGGACCGCCACTAATCCTTAAATTCTTATCACCATGAATTAACCGCATGACGTCACCATAAGGCACGTTTATTTGGCCATGGTGCTTCACTAGATCCGCCACTGCCTGCTTAAAAGCGTGTGTCACGTCTTCTAGGTTAACGTCACCTCCTTGTGCCTTTTGAATAGGCGCTAAAGTAAATACTGCTAGTGCCGCCAGTTTATTATCCATATGAGTTGAGTAATTCCATTTAATTAGCTGCGTGAATGCTTGTTTTTCCTGTTCATTAAAGTCAATGTCCGGCCCTAGTTCCAGCCAAGTATTTAGGTGTTGAATTTGTTGAGAGGCGGGGTGATAACTCACATCGTACTTCACTTCGCGTAATTGTTTTTTAGATATACGCTCTTGGCGCGAGAATAACGCCTCTATTTGCAAGGCTCTATTCGTCACAAACGTTTCAATGCCCATAGAGGCGGGAAAGTGTTGTTTGTTGGCATCATCATCACCGTCTGTGGCCATGAAAGGAGGGTTGTTTGCGTTATATACTAAACCCGATTCTGGATTTACCGTTTTAGGCATCATGGAAAAATCACGGTAGCCCTGCCAAATTAGTTCAGACTTATCACCGGGTAAAATTTTATCCCACTGCCACCCTTCAATACGATCAGGAAATTTTGCATTGTAATAATGTGCTATATTGCCTTCTTTGTCGGCATACACAAAATTAATGCTGGGCATGGCATTTAACTTTAAGGCCGCTTCAAATTCACTTTTAGTATTTGCTTTGTTAGTAGCAAACATAAACTCTAAGGTACGCACTTCTTCCATTCCCGCCCAGCGTGCAGCATACAAACCATGTTCGATTTCCATGACAGGGCCGTGCTTAGATATTTTAATGTTCTTTTCAAAGGTCCAGTGAATAGGCCCCAATAATTTAACCTTCATCTTCGCTGTTTTATTTTTAAAGGTTACCCACTTTCCATCTAACAAATATTCGTTAGGGTTTTTAGGGCTAATCGTCATCTTATAAAAATCCACTAGATCAGGTTTATTAACCGTATTAGCCCAGCCTAAGTTTTCATTGTGACCATGAATAATTACCGGACTGCCAGGAAAAGTAGAACCCACCATATTCCAGCCTTCTTCGCTGTGAATACGAGCTTCATACCACGCCACTGGACCTGTAAGTGGCTGGTGACTATTAACCAATAAATGCGTTAAGCCATCATCTGAACGGTTCGGAGCAATGGCAATGCCTTGACTACCCATGGGTAAATAATTTAAGGGCTGCCACAACAAAGCAGACTGTGATGTTTTTGCCAATTCGTGGGGGGATTGTGGATCAACTAAATCGCCTAACGCTTTATCGAACCCATAAAACATGGGCGTTTTAAACGTAAATCCGGCAATAATATCTTTTGCAGTCACCGGTAAAAAATACCGACTAACGCTCCCCATGTTTTGTGCCGCATATACATTCACACCATCGGCATAGGCTTGGGCTATATCCTTAATTTTTTGCGGTACTTGTTTTTCATAGTGTTTATTAACGGTGTCCCACACTCCCATATACTGCACCACAAAATCGGTCTTGGCCGCTTTATACCCCAACTCTGCTGCCAATGTACCGCGGGTAGCCAGTAATACGCTTTGCAGTGTTGCAAAGTCGTCTTCACTTTGTGCATAACCTAGACCAAAGGCGCTATCCACATCATGTACCCCATAAATATGAGGAATGCCTAGGTAGTCTCGCAATATCTCAACATCATAGCTTTTCGCTTTGTCGATAAAAGGCTGAGCATCTGGAAACATGGGCAAAGAAAGGTAACTAAGGGTAAAAACCAGCGAGAGCAGATAACTGACACTCAGCACCGTCCATTTAACATTGAATTTTTTCATAATGATTTTTTATTTTTATTGAGAGTTATCTATAGTGATCAAAAGCCAGAAAAAATCATAGGGGGAAAAGTGTCAAATTCGCAGGCATAAAAAAACCCACCGAAGTGGGTTTTTTTATTCACTACCAGCCCACAAAGGGCCGATGAGTCACTAGCACTTAGATGTCAGAAATAGACTTAAGTGGGTAGTTCGCAGGTAGTGGCAAAGTGGCCACGCCTGTGTCGATAGCGGCTTGTGCTACTGCGTTAGATACAATGCCCAACAAACGAGAATCCGTTGCCTTAGGGATAATGTAATCACGGCCAAACTCTAAAGAAGTCAGTTCGTAAGCAGTTAGTACTTCCTGAGTTACAGGCTCTTTAGCCAAGGCAGCAATTGAGTATGCAGCGGCTAGCTTCATTTCTTCGTTGATAACCGTTGAACGTACGTCAAGTGCACCACGGAAGATGAACGGGAAACCAAGAACGTTGTTTACCTGATTAGGGAAATCAGAACGACCGGTAGACATGATCAAATCATCACGAACTTCGTGAGCAAGAGCAGGTGCTATTTCTGGATCAGGGTTAGAACATGCAAATACAATTGGATTTGGCGCCATTGTCTTAAGCAATTCAGCTGGCAACAAGTTAGGACCAGAAAGACCTAGGAAGATATCAGCACCTTCCATGGCGTCAGCCAAAGTACGCTTTTCAGTTTCAACAGCAAACATGGCTTTGTACTGGTTAAGATCAGTACGGCCTGTGTGGATAACACCCTTGCGGTCAAGCATGAAGATATTTGATGGTTGCATACCTGCACTGATCAAAAGCTTAGAACAAGAAATCGCAGCAGCACCGGCACCTAGAACAACCATGCTGGCTTCTTCGATTTTCTTACCTTGAATTTCAAGGGCGTTGATCATACCGGCAACCGTTACGATCGCTGTACCGTGTTGGTCATCGTGAAAAACTGGGATATCACACTGTTCAATAAGTGTACGTTCAATTTCAAAACACTCTGGTGCTTTGATGTCTTCAAGGTTAATACCACCAAAGGTATTAGCAATGCGACGTACTGTATCGATAAACGCTTGAGGGCTTTCAGATTCAACTTCGATATCGATTGAATCAACACCGGCGAAACGTTTGAAAAGAAGAGACTTACCTTCCATTACTGGCTTAGAGGCCAAAGGACCTAGGTTACCAAGGCCCAAAATCGCAGTACCATCGGTAATTACAGCAACAAGGTTACCCTTAGCTGTGTACTTGTAAGCATCTTCTGGGTTTTCAGCAATGGCCTTAACTGGCTCAGCCACACCTGGGCTATATGCTAGAGAAAGGTCACGAGCTGAGTTAGCGTCTGTTGTTAATTCAACGCTAATTTTACCCGGCTTTGGAAACTGGTGATAATCTAGGGCGTCTTGCTTAAAATCTGACATTCTGACAATTCCGTAATTAGTTTTTGTACGGCTTGGGGCCACCAAGCAACCACATTTATGTGACGGTGCCGCATTATTGCTCAGTTTTATGCACTGTAACAACCCGCAATTGCATAAAAA
>MAAB01007663.1_pt1 | contig 13149 bp, 9 predicted proteins | sample 1115991 | NCBI WGS metagenome assembly MAAB01 (sample SAMN04961124, study PRJNA320927) | seawater metagenome | isolation source: sample BD02T18 sea water enriched with oil for 18 days | place: USA:Gulf of Mexico | collected 2013-07-27
ATTATGATGTTAGCCGATGGCGACGCATCGTTTAGCCAAGCTGTAGGCCTTGAGATGAACACAGCGGCCTTTGGGGGGATACGCTCACAACGCTACGCTATGGTAGTAGAAGACGGAAAAGTCACCGTATTAAACGTGGAAGAGGCACAGAAATTTGAAGTAAGTGATGCAGAGTCTATTTTAAACGCCCTTTGATAACCTGCCCAAATAGAATGAAACCAACATAGAGGGACTAACCTCTATGTTGGTACATTGACTACTTTTCCAACAATGCCACTACACCCTGGCCACCGGCGGCACAGATAGAAATCAAACCTCGGCCCGACCCCTTCTGATTTAACAACTTAGCCAAATTACCGGTTATACGTCCACCGGTAGCGGCAAACGGATGGCCTGTAGCCAGTGAGCTGCCATTTACATTCAGTTTGTTCATGTCTATCTCACCCAAAGCGCCGTTAAGACCTAAACGTTCAATACAGAAGCTGTCATCGCCCCAAGCTTTAAGAGTGGCCAAGACTTGCGCGGCAAAGGCTTCATGAATTTCATAAAAATCAAAATCTTGCAGCGACAAGTTATTACGTGCCAACATTTTAGGCACCGCATAAGCTGGCGCCAGTAAAAGCTCTTCTTTGTAATTACTGTCTTTGCCAATGAAATCTACGGCACTGGTTTGGAAATCGGTAATGTAAGCTAATACCGGCAAGCCTCGCTCTTTTGCCCACTCTTCGCTGGCCAACAATACCACCGATGCACCATCGGTTAACGCCGACGAATTGCCCGCCGATAACGTGCCGTTATTTTTATCAAAGGCCGCGCCTAACGAGGCCAATTTTTCGACAGTGGTTTGCGGGCGTAACAGGTTGTCTTTTTCTAAGCCGTTAAACGGACTCACAAGATCATCCATAAAACCGCTTTCATAGGCTGCGTGCAGTTTTTGGTGGCTGTTAAAGGCCAACTCATCCTGCGCAGCGCGCTCAATGCTCCAACGCTTAGCGGTTAATTCGGTATGCCCCCCCATGGATAAACCGGTTCTGGGTTCACCATTACGTGGTAAGGCTGGCAGCAAGAAGCTGGGGCGAAAACTCGTCAGCACTTTTAAACGCTGACCCAAGGTTTTACTGCGATTTAAATCCAGTAACATGCCTCTAAATTTATCGCTCACCGCAATAGGGGCGTCACTGGTGGTATCTACACCGCCAGCGATGCCAGACTCCATTTGCCCCAGTGCAATCTTATTAGCCACACTAAAAATAGCCTGCAAGCCAGTACCACAAGCTTGTTGCATATCAGTGCACGGGGTGGCCGCGCTTAATTGAGTATCTAATACCGATTCACGTACGAGGTTAAAATCTCGGCTGTGTTTCATAACCGCGCCGGCCACTACTTCACCTAACTCTTGCCCTTGAAGACTGTTTTTTTCTACTAAGCCATTAAGGGCCGCGGTTAACATTTTTTGGTTCGAAACACCAAAATAAGCGGTATTGGATTTAGCAAAGGGAATACGGTTAGCGGCGACAATTGCCACGCGACGAGGGAAAGCCATATTTAGATCCTGTAGGTGTCGTTATTTTTCATTACATCATACAGCCCCCCAACTGAATGTGCAGGTGCATGTATTTAATTCCGATAGAATACTGGATACCAGCGCACAATTTATACGACTTTTTGTACACCCAAATATGCTGTGTTACACACTAAATATTTATTTAAGCTGCTACATGAACTCCCCCTTACTGCGCCTGCCGAGTTTTACCTTTAGCTGAACACTAGGCGGTGGTAAAACCGCCCCTTTAACCTGATAGTGAGTGAGTTTTTGAGTATGCGCCAGCACATGAATATAACGGCCCATTCCTTACGCTTAATTGACGGTGAGTCTGTGGCTCAGTTTGACCATAACGGTAGGAAATTGAACTATACTCAGTGAGATAAATTCTCAGTAAAGGTCATACCACCTTTAAAGAGGGCGCATGTGTAAAATATTACCGGCATTCATCCTAGTTAGCTTGGCCGGTTTTGCTTACCCACAAGACAGCATAGATGAGAACCTGTTTTCTCTGAGCCTAAGCGAACTGTTGCAAGTAAAAATTATCAGTTTAAACCGAGTGGAAGAATCGTTATTCAAGGCCCCCGCCGCCCTGTATGTGATTACCCGCCAAGACATAGAGCGTTCATCGGCGGAACAAATATCTGACTTGTTTCAACGGGTGCCCGGCATGACGGTGCGCCAGCTTTCTCGCCACCGACATGCCATCTCAGTGCGCAAAGATGTGCAAATATATTTCAGTGACTACCTGGTATTGATTGATAGCCAGAGTTATTACAACCCCTTTATTAACTCCACTACCTGGGAGGCCTTTGATTTAATTTTGGAGGATATTGAGCGTATTGAAATTTTACGAGGCAGCCCAGGCATCACTTACGGCGCCAACTCAGCCACCGGTGTGATTAACTTTATTACCCGAAAGTCCAATACCAATGAAGGCACCTATGTACGTGCCGGTGTGGGGACCAATAAAAGAAGTGAAACGGTGGTGCGTTTTTCAAAAGCAGAACAACACTGGAGCTATCGCATCACACTGATGGATGAACGAGACGAGGGGTACGATCACAGCAATACTCTAGCGGACCCATCCGATCGACAAATCATCTCCATGCGCCTTGATAAAAACTGGCAAGATTGGAGTTTTTTAATTAACTATCGAAAATTATTCGCAGCCAAAAGTGAACTTGGCCTCATCAGCCAACAAATTATCCAGACCCACAGTGACAGCGAAACCTTATATTTAAACGCTAATAAATCCTTTACCGATGGAGGGCAACTTGGTATACGAGGCTCTTTACTAGACAGTAACTATAAATTTGGCACCATTGAACAAAGTTTGTTTTACGACTTTTTTGATGTGGAAACTATTTATACGCAACCTTGGCAATGGGGTACCAGCCAGCTAGGCTCTTCAATACGTGCCATAGATTATGCTTCCGGCGACAATCAAGTCATTGCATATAAACCCAATAAGGGAAAATTAGCTTGGCGGGCTTTGTGGTTAAATCATTCAATTATGCTCACGCCCAAGTTTGAAACGAGTTTAGGTACCCGCTGGGAGTCTTACGATATTATCCATGACGACGATTCAGTTTCCTATAGTCTGCGCCTGTCTTATTCGGTTAACGATTCAGTGCAGCTTTGGTCCAGTGCCAGTTCCATTTGGCAATACCCGTCTTTATCGCAAACCAACGCCGACGTGGTAGTGGGTTCACAACAAACACCCACACCTGCACTTATCAAACAAGTGGGCAACAGGAATTTAACCCCAGAAAAAATAAAAGAAATTCAAGTTGGTTTGCGCTGGCAAGCATCGGATAATTTAAACATGGAGGCCAGTGCCTTTTCCATAAAGCAAACTGATCAAATTTATGTGAATCCAGCCAATACCCAGTTTACATCTGGGGAGCCACTGGGGGTACAAAGCATATTTATTGATAATTTAGTTAATGCAAAATCCCACGGTTTAGAAGCGGTGATGAGATACTTTTCAGAAAATGATTGGCATACAGAAATCAACCTGTCTTTTTTGCATAACCAATTAACAGCGCAAAACCACCTACTAATTACCAATCCAGGTTACTACCCAAAATATAAAGCCCTGTGGATATTTAGCATGAATAACCTAATGGGTGGCACACTGCAAACTGAATTTAGCTGGGAGGATGCCCTTTATTCAGAAAATCCAACGGGATTATTTGCCCCCCTCAGTACTTATAACAAGATTGACGAGGTGTATCGTTTGGATCTGGCTTACAACCGATTATTTAATACTAATATGAGCAGCTATTTAAATATAAAGAACCTGTTTAATCATCAGGTCAACTGGGATTACCCGTTTGCTATGATCCCAGCCCAAGAAATAGAAACCAGTATAACCTTAGGGATTAAAGTTTTATTTTGAAGGAACGCTCCGTTTCATACGAATCACTTGACCCCCATGAAAAAAACGATACATTAAGCTAAAAATAACAAGAGCATCAAAATGCATACCCTTAACCAATGGCAACAAAAAGGCCAATCTTTTGACTTTAACGGCCACGATATTTTTTACCGAGTAGACGGTAAAATAGACGGCCCAGTGTTGTTGTTAATTCACGGCTTTCCGACTAGCAGTTGGGATTACGCAAAGATATGGACTGCATTATGTGAACACTTCAAAGTACTCACCCTAGATATGCTGGGTTTTGGTTTCTCTGCTAAACCCATGCCTCACGCCTATTCCATTTTTGAACAGGCCGATTTGTTTGATGCTTTTATAGAGCAACAAAATATCAATCAATATCATATATTTGCTCATGACTATGGCGATACCGTGGCTCAAGAGCTTTTGGCGCGTCATCACGCCACTAGAAAGATAAAAAGTTGTATTTTTACTAATGGTGGATTGTTCCCTGAAACCCACCAACCGGTGTTCATTCAAAAACTGCTATTGAGTCCATTTGGTGGTTTAGTCACTAAGTTAATGAGCTTTAAAAAATTTAAGAAAACCTTCGATACTATTTGTGCACAGCCCCTAAGCCATGAAGAATTGCAAGGATACTGGCAACTATTAAGATTAAACAATGGCAAAGCAGCCATGAGTAAGCTCATTCATTACATGCCAGAGCGCAAACAAAACCGTGAACGCTGGGTGGGAGTACTGCAAAATACTGAAGTGCCGCTGCATTTAATTGATGGTTTATTGGACCCCATTAGCGGTGCCCATATGGTAAAACGTTTTGAAGAATTAGTACCTAACGCCAGCGTGAGTAAAATTCCCGATTCAGGGCATTATCCCCAGGTCGAAGACCCACAAGCGGTATTGCTTGGGGCCATAGAGTTTTGGCAGAAGAAAAACATTATTTCTGGCGTGTTAAAAAATACTAAAACGTAGTCTGTAAGGTCACGGCCCTATTCACTCAACCATAATCCATGCCCTGCTAGTCACACTTTGCTAAATTAACTTTTAATTTAACAAAGTGTTTTTTAATTTCTAAAAGAGATCCCCAGTCGTCATGCTGATAACTCTAAGTTTTAAAGACCCAAAAAAATAGATACTAACGATGGTAAAGGCAACAATGCCGACAACGATGATGGCACGGTCTAAGCGATAAATAAGGACAAGCACTTAATCTCGATAATGACAATGATGACATACCCGATTATTTGCACATGCAGTGATAACGATGGAACATTAGATATAGACGATATTATTGAACTGGTAATCCGTGATGAAAGTACAGGTATCGATACTTTCCATTTTTCATTCTTATTTTTCGTTCTTATTTTTATTAGTGTTACTACTGCGCTTTCGGAAAAGCGAAAGGGTGTAATTTAAACTGGGCTTTACATCGTTTAAAATACTCAAACTTAAATTGCTTTCAAACACCGACCCTGCAGTATTCAAGGTATTTATACTGCAGGGATCGTTTAGTTTCTACATAGAAGCTAACTATTAATACTGATAAAAACCCTCTTCAATTTTAGCTTGCACAGTTTCACACATGGGCACATATTCTTCCGACTTAGGTAACCACACATACACAGGGGTTTGCTGTTTAGATAAATCAAAACCGCGCTCTTTTAACGGCGCCTTTTTATGTTTAAAGGTGCCCGTAGTATCCACTTCATCACTGATACGCAAGAACACTGGAATGGCATAGTTAGGCAGTTCGCTCTTAAGTTTGCTTAACAAGGTCTTAAAATCAAACTCACTCTCTTCACAACCCAGACGAATAGACGCCATTCCGGCACGACCATTGGTGTTGGGAATTTCAACGCCATAGACAATGGTTTCGCTGATGTTCTCCACACCATCCACGATAAACTCCACCTCAGTGGTGGAAACATTTTCGCCCTTCCAACGAAAGGTATCCCCTAAGCGATCCACAAACTGGGCGTGTTTAAAGCCCATGTTGCGCATTAAGTCCCCGGTATTAAACCAAGCATCGCCGTCTTTAAAAGCGTTACGCATAATGCTTTTCTCAGTATTACTGGACTCGGTGTAACCATGGAAAGGGGTTTTATCGGTAATTTCACCAATTAATAAACCCGCTTCCCCTTTTGCCACTCGAACCAAACGGCCCTTAGTATTTAAAATGGGGGCTTCTTTTTCTTTATCGTACTTCACTATGGCGTAAGGCAAGGGCGACAGACCCACAGTATTTTCAAAATTTAAGACGTTAGTGAAGGCCACGTTGCCTTCACTGGAGGCATACAGTTCCAGTACTTTTTTAATGCCAAAGCGGGTTTTAAAATCCTTCCAAATAGACGGACGCAAACCGTTGCCCACCATAGCGCGCACATTATTCTGTAAATCGTTTTCTTCACGGGGTTGGTCCATCAAGTAGCGGCACAACTCTCCCACATAACCAAATGCGGTGGCATCATACTGTCGAATATCTTGCCAAAAATTACTGGCGCTGAATTTGCGGCGTATGATTAAGGTGGCGTTACCAGCCAAAATTGATCCCCAACAAACCGCCATGGCGGTGGCATGATAAAACGGCAAGGGCACGTACATACGATCAGACGTGTTTAACCTCAAACCGCCGTAACCAAAACCGCCGTAGGCTTTCATGAAGCGGCCATGATTAAACACCACTGCCTTAGGCATGCCGGTGGTACCCGAGGTGTAAATATAAAAACAGGGGTCGTCCACGTAAATTTGCTGACTGTTTAACACGTTTTGGCTACTTTGGAATTCAATGGCAGACGCCAGATTTTTCCAGCCCCTAGGAGCGGCGCCAAAATCAGATAAGGTATTAGTATCAGCTAAAAAATATCGACAATCTTCAGGGATTACCAAGGCATCATTCACTTCCTCATAACTGGCCAACAATTCTTCACCTAAAATAACAGCCTTAGGTTTAACCAGATTAATGCTGTGTGTTAATACCTTACCGCGCAGTGAGGTATTAATCATGGCGCCTACCACCCCAATCTTGGCACAGGCGGTCACCGCCGCCATGAGCTCGGGGCGATTCTCAATCATGATCGCCACGGTATCGCCCTTTTTAAGGCCGGTGGATAATAAAAAGTGGGCAAGGCGGTTGGCCCAGCCATTAAATTCGCTATAGGTCACTTGCGTCTGCTGGTACATGATAGCCAGACCATCGGGATTCTTTTTCTGCGCTTGCTCCACACACAAGCCTATGCCCACTGGGCGGGTTTTGTCTTTTGAACTGCCCACCTTTAAACCCTTCACTAGGCCAGGCAGGCCAGCCATTAAACTTGGAATTTTGCCAAGAAACTGCGACCAGCTAATTACGTCAGATTGTTTCATTTTAGATACCATCTTTTATTTTTATAGTTTAAGCCCAATCATTGTGAGTCAAATCAGCTCGCGGGTCTTGGTCCAAGGGTTACAAAAAACTGGCAAATGGTCTCATATTATGGGTATTATCTGGGGTAACCCTAGCTAATACCCATTAGATACTCACCATGAAGATAGCAAGAGAACCCACCGCCTCGGCCGCCCTAGTGCTGGATCTATTTGACGGGCTGAATGAATTTAACCTGATCAGCAAGCAGGATTTACAGCGTTTGGGCATATCCCGAGAACAATTACTGCATGTGGAGTCGCGCGCCCCTGTGTCCTTAATTCACAAGTTGTGGCAATGCGCGCTGGAAAAAGAGCATCCCGCCAACATTGGCCTGTGCATTGGGCAAAGACTCAACCCTTTGGCCCGTGGTCTCTTGTCTCACTTAGTGTCACACACAGAAAACATGGCAGATGCCATGGCGCTGTTTCGAGACAAAAGTGGCCTCATGAGTGAGGCCGAAAAGGTTGAGTTCTCGATTCAGGATGGCGTAGTGCGAGTGCAATACACGTTTATAAATCCAGACCATTATCACAAGCTGGCCATAGAGCGCAGCTTTAGTGCTGCCCTCACTTGGGTGGAACAATTAACCGGCAAAAATATACAACCCATGGAATGTGGATTTCGCCATAAGCAGGTGGATTACATGGCGCAATGTGTGGAGATATTTGGCGACAATATTTTATTTAACCAACAACAAGATTACATGTTGTTTGATGCCAGCTTAATGACTACCCCAGTACTTAATCGCAACCTGTATTTAAAAGAGCTGCTGCTTAAACGTGCTGAGAATGTTGAACACCAAATGGTATCGATAGCGCCACTGTCCAAACAGGTGACAAACACCATAGAGACACACATAGCACAAGGCCAAGTGAGTGTGTTATGGGTTGCTCAGCAACTGAATATGAGCCGCCAAACCTTACATAGAAAACTAAAAAAAGAAGATACTCATTTCAGCCAACTGTTCACCGAGGTACGTAAACGCTTGGCACAGAATTATTTAGCCCAGCCAGACCTACAGATAGAATCGTTAAGTGAAAAACTGGGTTTCGAGGAACCCAGTGCATTTTTTAAAGCCTTTAAATCCTGGTTTGGCATGACGCCAAAAGGCTATCAGAAAATGCTCACAGAGAACTCACAAGATTAAGCTGTAAGTCCATAAACTCAAGGTTATTTATTTTTGGCATTATATAGTGCTTTGCCGGCCATGCGGCCCATTATGTTATAGCTGCGTTTATCATAGGGAGGCACGAACATATGCTGTTTAAATACCTGCTCAGGATCCCCCAATAGTTTATTGGCCGGTGCCAGTTTAGAGGCCGCCACCATGGACAGTTCTTCGCTAATTCTACTTTGCACTTTTTTACCAATAAAATAGTTGGCAAAAATTTCGGCGGCTTCCAGCTTTTCGCCTGTTAGATGCTTCACAAAGTTAATGGTATCCAGCCACACCATGTGCCCTTCCTTAAAAGGGATCATTTGCCAATTTTCACCTTTGTTATTTTCTCGGGCAATTTCCGGGCCCCAGCTACTGACAATTAACAGTTTATCATCGAAGATGGTAGAACCCGTCCAGAAATTACCGGCATTGTCATACAGAGAACTAAGAGTTTTCAGAATTTGACTGTTTTCTTTTTCCAGACTTTCCAACTGAGTAAATTTTTCCTGCTGGGCCAATTCATAAAAATAGAAAGGTGACTTACCCATGCTCATGAGTGTTAAACCTATGTTGTACCATTGCTGACTCTGATTTAACGAAAAGCGCCCCTTCCATTTATCCAGCCATAACTCCTTTATCGACACCGGCACGTCTTCTTTGGCCACTATGTTGCGGTTAATATAAAAACCATAGGCACCGCCCCCCCAGGGAATGTATAAAGGCTGCCCCTGATCATTAAGCCCCATCTTTAAGTGCGTGAGACTAGACAACAAGTTTTTATAATTGCTTAACCTGGGGGATTTAACATTAATGGGTTGCAACAGCTTGGAGGTTTGCTGGTTTTCCATTTTAATGAAAAACAGGGTAAGAAAAGCGATGTCACACTGATTACTGCGAATCATATCAAACATCTGCTTGGCACCTTCCGCATAGGGCGTGACTAACTCTACACGGTAGTCATAGCCATGTTGCTTCAGCTGTTGATTAACGGCCTGTAAATCTTGCTTGGTCACATACCCTTCCCAACTTAACACTCTTAAGGGTTGGGTCTGCGCGCTGACACAGGTCACGCTAGCACTAAGGATAAATACGCACATAACCAGTTGCCAAGTTTTTTGCATATACACATTCCAAGCTGAACGGATAAATATTATTAAGATTAGTTGAAGATGGGGGAAATGATAGCCTTAAAGGGCCTCGATACACTGGCTACACAGCGCTACCAGCCCGATTCCTACTTCATAAAAACGCGGGGTCATGCTATGTTGCAGTCCATATTTTACATTCTGCATTTGGAAATTATTCCTTGTCTAACCGTTCATACCACCATGGGGATTTAAAGAGCGCCTTATTACAGGCTGCCCATGACATCCTTAACCAAAAAGGCATCGAGGCGCTCTCATTACGTGCCATTGCTGCCGAGGCTGGGGTTTCCCATATGGCCCCCTACGCACATTTTAAAAATAAGTCTCAGCTTTATCAGGCGGTGGCCGCCGCCGGTTTCACTGAGCTTGGTGAGCGCATGGCACAAGTACAAGACGACTCTCCCCCTACCCGGGAATTAATATTGCTGTACGGGGTGCAATATATTGAATTTGCCATTAGGCGTCCGCAGATGTATCGCCTTATGCTAAGCCAGACGAATCCGGGCCAACACTTGGAACATACAGAGCCTAGTAGCCAAATACAGGATGAATTACAAAGCGCCTCCATGCGCCCCTATATTTTGTTACGCGATGGTTTTGCCCATTACGAGAAGAACCCAAACAAGGTAAAAATTCAGGCGCAAGGGGCTTGGGCCATAGTACATGGCATTGCCGCTTTGATCATTGAGGGACACATAAAGATTGATGAAGGCATGAGCACTAAGGAATATTTAGCCACTGCTGCCATGCAAATTTGATCACATAAATTGGGAATTGCTCCTCGGCTTTGACAACCTGCGTCGCCCTATCAACTACGTCCTGTGGTTGTGCAATTTTAGCTTTCAATTCTAGGCGCAGCGCCCATCCTTGGGCATAAAAAAGCCGCAAGCAAAGCTTGCGGCTAAATAGGAGACGTCACACATTAATAAACGTTAATACAGGATTTCAATGTCCGTTGTAGGGAAAGCTACACACGAATGCACCCAGCCAAAGGTTTCGTCTGACTTTCTTAATAAGGCCTCAGGCGGATTAAATACTTCACCCTCCAATACCTTCACTCGGCACAGACTGCACTCACCTGAACGGCAGGCATTCTCCACAAAGTAACCATTGCGCTCCAGACTGTTTAACAGGGGCTCGCCTACTTTGGCTTTAAATTCGCCTTTGCCTTGTACCTTAACTGTTACTTCATCTTCTTCACTCACCACTTCTGGCCAGTTTTTAAGACAGCTTGGTTTTTTAGGTGGGCCGTTACATTCGATACGAATACGCTTGTCTTTCACGCCAAGTTCTTTTAACTGGGACTCACAAAATTCGTTAAACGGCGTAGGGCCACAGATGTAAAAGGTTTTGCCTGCAACGCCGCCGGTTAATTCAGTGATTAAGTCGCGATTTAAATGGCCCGTTAATCCCTTAAAACCCTCGGTGGGACGAGAGATTACTTCGGTTAATGTAAAGTTATCGTGCTTTTCGGCAAGCTCGCGAAACAACTCTTTAAAGATCACATCGCTTTCATAGCTATTGCCATAAATCAGATGAAAATTAATATCCAAACCACGATTCAACACACTTTCAATCATGCTGCGCGCAGGCGCACCACCGGAACCACCGGCCAAAAATACCAGGTCACCGCCGTGAAAAATCGGATTATGGTAAAAGGTGCCCATGGGGCTAGTAGCGGTAAATTGCTGGCCAGCTACGACTTCATCCAACAGGTAGCGAGTAACAAAACCGCCATCTACTAGCTTCACGGTTAGGTCATAATAATCGCGCTGACTTGGGCAAGATGAAATCGCATAAGGGCGCGCGGTTTCTACACCTTCTATGTTTACAAACAGGTTAATGTATTGTCCGGCCTGAAATGGTGGCAAAGTACCACCTGTACTGATTAAACGATACGTCTTGGTGCTGGCGGTCTCGTCAATGACCTCACTCACTTCCAGCTGTAAACGCTTTGGGTGCAGCTTGGCAATGTCGTTGGCGACCTTGCCTTTAAACTCTGATTTATCGGTGCCGGTTTCTTCGCGTTGTTGCTTGCGCGCCATTCCTTCCTGGTAACCGCTAACCGAATTTAAAATGTCGTCGCTTTGTGGTGACGTGTTAGACATGGGCCACCTCCTCTTTATTAGCTTTCAGGGTTTTAAGAACTTTATGGGCAATAGCGGGACCTGCCATGTAGGTGGGTTGGAAACCGCCCACGCCGTTCCAGCTGCCCACCACTTGTAAATTATCAACACTCTTATAAGGCTTGCGATACAAGATAGAATCTTGTGCGTTCTGTCTGAAGCCGTAGATAGCACCGCCCGGTGTGTTTAAATAACGCATCATGGTTAATGGCGTGGCCACTTCTATTTCTTCGATGCTGTCGCGTAAACCCGGGAATATTTTTTCAGCTTGATCAATTAATACATCGGCAAATTTATATTTGGCCTGCGCATAATCTTCCGGCGCCATGTTGTCCCACACCTCACCGTACTGCAGGCACAGTAATGAAACTTGGCTCTTGCCCGGTGGTGCAAAACTTGGATCATCCACGTTATAGCAGGTCAACATAGTGGCGACTGGATCTTCCATGGTAGACATTTTTGCGTGCATCAACTCTTCATCCATAGTGTTACACATGAAAGTAGACGCGTTTTTAATGCCCAATTCTTCCGGAGTGCGATCAAGACCAATGTAAAGGCAAAAAGCCGAGGTGCCAATTTCACGAGACTTAAAATCTTGTTGAATCTCTTTTGGCATAGTGGGGGTATCAAGTAATTCGCCATACGTTAAAACGGAACTGGCATTGGATATAACCCATTCACTGCTAATTTCGTCACCAAATTCGGTGCGAATGCCAACAGCGGTTGGTTTCTCGTGTGTGTCGGAGGTTAATATTTTATCCACAGCGGTGTTGAAACGCACTTCACCGCCCGCTTCTAAAAATGACTCAAGCAATGCGCTTGATAACGCTTGTGAACCACCCACAATGTGCCAAGGCTTAAAGGCGCCATAGCAGTACAGCATCACAGCCAGGTCAATAAAGGTAATTTGGCTGGGAGGCAAACCCACATAACACCAGTAAGCAGCCAACACGGTTTTAATTTGTTCGTCATCAAAAAATTCGTCCAATACCGACTTAAGGTTTTGTTGACCGTACTTAACATAGTTAGGACAGCTGGACTTTAACAGGGCCTCATCTTTTTGCTTGCGTGCTCTGGGCAAGCCCATAAAGCTTTCCAAGGAAATATCGGCACACAATTTTAAAAATTGATCGATGTTGTCACTTTGTGCTGGGAAATGTTCCTTTAATACTTTATGAATACCAGACCAACTGGCAGGCAGAGTCACATCCAGCTTTGGGTTTACACCGTCGTTCACTAGGATCCGATACAGCTCACCCTCTTCAATAAACTCAACCTTGTCCATTACCCCAAGATCGGCAAAAATCTTGCGCATGATGAAGGGCTTCTTTTCGGTTCCCAGACCACTTAACTGGTGCAGGGCCACTTC
>MAAB01040540.1_pt1 | contig 13120 bp, 9 predicted proteins | sample 1115991 | NCBI WGS metagenome assembly MAAB01 (sample SAMN04961124, study PRJNA320927) | seawater metagenome | isolation source: sample BD02T18 sea water enriched with oil for 18 days | place: USA:Gulf of Mexico | collected 2013-07-27
AATAATTCAGAGCACCCTGTGGTATGAATGGTATTGCGTCTAAAAACTAATTCCTTAGCATTAACCATATTTAAGGTATAACCGCCTTTATAAGTACAGCTATAGTCAATATCATGCATATAACAGTTTTCAACGCGATTACCTGTGCCATTCATCTCAATAGCGGGGCCATCGGTATAAGCAATTTTACAGTTCTTTAATTGGTTGTTGGCAAGGGTTTGCTCTTTTTTTACCAACATTTTAGTGACTTCAATAGGCGCATTATTCCCTAACATACGCTTGGAATAAGACGGAAACATTAGCTCGCTATCTTCTACGGTAATAAAGCTACTGCGATTAACATTAAAGGTAGTGGCGAAAAAATTAATGCCTTGAAAATGGATATGGGCTGAGTGTTTAATATTAACCGCGTAACTTTGCACTTTACCGCGTATCGTTAGCGATTCAGGGTTAACGCCATTTTCAGCCCATAAATATAATTGCTTGGTTTTTCTATCAAAAAACCATTCGTTTTCTTCATCAAGTAAACCCAACTTGCCTTCAAGAAAATAACCATGGCGACTAACGCCTGACTTTTTGAAACTAAAGTGTGATTTCACTCCGTCTGTATTAAAAGAAAAGTGATCATCACCTGCTTGATGTTTTGTAATCTTAGTTTGATACGTTTTAAACGAACCGGAATTAACGACAATAATGCCATCAGTTAAGTCAAAATCTAAGCTCGATAATTCTTTATTAAAGTGAGTACCTAATTTTCCTCTGCCCTTTTCAGGCCACATCATCGACTTAGTTTTGTCCCAAATCGAGCCATCGTACCAATTGCCATTTGGCCAGCGCGCCGAGGTCATGCTTTTATCATTAACAAACAATTGCCAAATAGGCTGTATTAAGGTTGTTTTATAGATATTACCGCTGTGTTTTTGCCATTTTTGTTTAATGGCAATAGTACCGTCTAAGGTTACTTTTTCATCTTGATAAGATTTAAAGCGATAAGGCTTATCTTTAGTGCCCTTTACACGAGACAGGTTAACTTGTTCAAAGTAATTGCCACCGCGGATAAACGTAGTGTCACCTGGCTGCATTTTATCTGCTGCTGTTTGAATGCTGTTAAGTGGCTTATCAATACTGCCTTTATTGCTATCACTGCCATTGGTAGCAACAAAATATTCTGCTGCCATTGCCGGCATTGCTACGCTGACACTAAGCAATGCTGCAAGAGAGATCGTGATAGAAAAGACAAAGCGACTCTTGTTTAATTCACTTGGCATAGTCATATGTTATTTATTCCAATGCTCAGCTTTAACAGCCATAAGACTTGGGTATTGTTCATCAGTGTCTCCAATGTCTATTTTCAACTGACTTAACTGCGCTTTCAATTTTTCCTTTACTGATGCACTTTTTTCACTCGGGTATAAATTGTTCATCTCTTTTGGATCATTGGCTAAATCATAAAGCTCCCAATAGGGCGGCGTAGCTGCTGGCATAGCGCCATTTGCATCAAGCGGCAAACCGTAGAAGAACGCTAACTTGTGAGTTTTAGTACGAATACCATAATGCGCTGGAATAGTATGGTGCGCCATATGTAACCAATAACGATAATAGATAGCATCCCTGCCGTTGGTCGTTTCAGGCTGTGCAAGCGCCGCTTTAAAGCTTTGCCCCTGCATAGCTTGTGGTTTGTTCACGCCTGCTAAATCAAGCAATGTTGGCGCAATATCAATATTTAAAAATAGCTCGTTACTTACCTTTCCTGCTGATGATTTACCAGCAGACTTATTCTCTACAACCTGCCCCTTAGGAAATTGCACTAAAAACGGCATCTGAATAGATTCTTCGTATATCCAGCGTTTGTCATAATAATCGTGTTCACCTAACATCATGCCTTGATCAGACGTATAAATCACAATGGTATTTTCTGTTAAACCATTGGCATCAAGGTAATCTAAAACGCGGCCAACATTTTCATCAACTGCTTTTATGGTGCGTAAATAGTCTTTTAGATATTTTTGATAAGCCGCAGATACCACGGTATTCCAGTCATAGCTATCGAGCTCAAGTGGACCTGTTGGCCAGTCTTTATTTAACATGCGTGTTACCAGCCCACGACCTTCCATACGACGAGAGACTGATGAGCCAAACTGCTGACCCGCTTTACCATCAATTATTACCGCGTCAGTAGGACCATGTTTACCACGGTTATATAAGCTATCCGGCTCAGGAATTTTCACATCAGCCAAAAAGTTTTCATGGCGTTTTGCTGGTTTCCATAAACCATGCGGCGCTTTATGATGAATCATTAACATAAAGGGCTTATTTTCATTCCGCTTATCCAACCAGTTTAGACTAATGTCAGTAATAACATCAGTAACATAACCCGGATGAACTTCACCGCCTTTTTTACCGTTTTGCCATTTCTTCCCTATTTCTTTTAACTTAGGGTCAAAGTATTCGCCTTGGTTTGGCAGAACATTGTAATAGCCAAAACCTGAAGGCTGAGTTTTTAAATGCCACTTACCCACAATGGCTGTTTGATAACCTGACGCTTGTAGTTGCTTGGCAACATTATCTTTTTTCCTATCTAGCGGATCAGCAAGTGTTTTAACACCGTTAGTATGACTGTATTGTCCTGTTAAAATTGCTGCACGACTAGGTGTACAAATAGAGTTATTGGCATACATACCATTAAAACGCACACCATTGGTTGCTAATCTATCAATGTTAGGGGTTTTAAAAACAGAGGATAGTCTGCCCTGATAACTTGATATAGCATTAGCCGCATGGTCATCCGACATAATAAAAACAATATTAGGCTGCTTGGCAATAGCTTTACTGGATGAAAGTTCTTTATCTACTGGCTGAATAGCAACAACTTCGCTAACGAAGAGGCCAGCAGATAACATTGGTAATAGTGCTGCTAATGTTAGCGTTTTACTTAGCACAACTTGGGTTTTACTCTTTTGCATAATAGCTACCTTGACGGTTTTATTACTTAATGGCTCAACGATATTATTTGTTCTTTTTAGGATAAAAGTCATATCGAGTTAGTCCCAAGTCAGTTGTAAAAAGGCACTGTAACTCGCTTCAGGCGCTGAGAAATCTAGCGGATCTTCAACTGTTTTTTGCCAGCGAGCTAATTCTTTCATCATATTTTTAATCCGTTGTGCATGCTCTGGCTGAGTGCTTAAATCATGCATTTCTAATGGATCAGCTTTCATATCAAATAACTGAGTACGTTTAATCATAGGGTAATAAATAAGTTTGTAATCTTGACTGCGCACCATACGTTGAAAGTGACGATAAGCGCCAAAAACTGTGTCATAAGCAACGTCTTTCTCACCATTTATTAGCGGCACAATACTTGGTGCATCAACGCTATCAGGAATAGCCAAACCCGCTAGCGCTGCTGCTGTTGGATAAACACTGTTTAAATAAAACATGCCTGGAGCCGTTTTACCCGCTGGGATATTTGGACCTTTAACGATAAATGGAGCACGCACACTATGGTCATACTGGTTTTGTTTACCCATTAAGCCATGGCGCCCCATCGCCAAACCATGGTCTGAGGTATAAATAATCACAGTGTTTTCTGCCTGACCTGAAATTTCAAGCTGCTTTAATATTCGACCAATTTGTGCATCGGTATGCTCAATCATGGCGTAATACTTACTGATCTTGCCTTTGATTTCTTTAGATGAACGAGGAAAGCCCGCTAACACTTCATCACGAAGATAATAATCACCTTGGTCAAAGGGATGATATTTTTTGAAGTTTTCCGGTAACTGCATATCTTTTTCAGGATAACGCGCTAGGTATTCATCAGGAGCATGTAGGGGATCATGTGGCGCTAAAAAACCAACATACATCATAAATGGTTTGCTGGTGTTATCGCGCTGAGCAAGAAAATCAACCGCAGCATCAGCAACTACTTCACTGGTATGTTTGCCACCTTTGTAACGAGTAAAAGCTTCGCCCGTCGGTTTTGAAGCATCAAAGTCGGTAAATTCTGCATCCCAATGACCACCTTTTTCATGACGAGACATACCATTTTCATGAATGGCTTTACCGTGCGTAAAACTGCGACGCCATACATCGAGTGATAAGTGCCACTTACCTGTTTGAAAAGTGTCGTAACCTGATTTTTTAAAGGTTTCGCCAAAGGTTTCATGCTCTGCAACAAAGCTTGCATCATTAATGCCGCGCGCATCTAAACCGGTGCGGTATAAGTGACGGCCAGTGTTAATCATCTGCCTACTTGGCAAACATACTGCACCAGACCATGCGCCTTGGTTGAACACATGACTAAAGCGCATACCTTGCTCTGCTAAGCTATCAAGGCTTGGCGTGTTTATATTGGCATTGCCAAAAGCAGAAACAGTATCTGGTGCTTGGTCATCCGTTAAGATAAAGAGCACATTTAGCGGTTTTTCTGGTGTGGCTGCTTGTTCAGTGACTTGTTGCCCTGTACATCCACCAACTAGTGTCAAAAACAATAACGCCACCAAAGTGGTACAAAGTGTACCCCTGTGATTTTCTTTAATACCCATGCCCATAAAATTCATTAAACTGCCTTTCTCTTGTGTAGCTAACGTTAATGACTTCTTGTTTTAGTTTTAGTCATTAAAAGTCTGCAATAGTTTATTGCTTTAAACTACCGCACAAGATGACCTTTGTAAAGAATAAACACCAACAGCGTGATGTTTTACTGAATAAATAGAAATAACAAGGATTGATAAACTATAAAAGACACGGTTAGGGGAGGATGTTAGAAACTCATCGCTGTAAGTTTTTTCTGATATAGATATATAATTGATCAGCTTAGTGGTTTGACACTAACAGAGCATCGTCTGGCGCAATCAGTGCGCTCTACTTGCACCGATAACAGGGCCGCGACGAACTGATTTATGAATTAATGCACTTTACGTATTTTGAATTACCGTCGGTAAAACTTGCGCGCATACGGGCTTATTGTACAAGTATCCCTGCATTATCAAGCAACCACGCTCGATCAAGAAAATCTTCTGCGCGTCAGTCTCTACGCCTTCAGCAACGATATCTAACTCAAGGTTTTGCGCTAATGTGATAATTGCCGAGGTTATTTGGCTTTCTCTAAAGTTATGCGGTAATCTGGCAATAAAACTCGCATCAATTTTAAGGGTATCAATAGGTAAACTCGTTAAATAGCTTAACGATGAAAAGCCCGTACCAAAATCATCTAGCGCAACTTTAACCCCTTTATTTTTAATCTGTTTTAAGATGCTAGTCGCTTTATCCATTTGCTTAATGAAACAGCCTTCTGTTATTTCAATCTCTAATAACTCTGCAGGTAATTGGCTTTGCGCTAACACCGACTCTACTGAAGCAACAAGGTTACCTTGATGAAAGTGCAAAGCTGAGATATTTACCGCTATTCGCCCACAATCAAGTCCCTGTTCTAACCATAACTTTCGCTGCTTGCAAGCTTGTTCTAGCACCCAATGGTCAATCTCAGTGATGAAGCCAAGTTCCTCTGCCATGGGAATAAACTGTGCTGGTGATACCTGCCCAAGAACAGGGTTAGACCAGCGTAATAAAGCCTCTACGCCCATGACTTTACCGGTAATACCATTGATTTGGGCTTGGTAATTAAGTTCCAGTTCATTGTGAACTAATGCTAAACGCAAGTGACTTTGCATTAACGAGCGTTCTTGCGAATGAGCATTCATTGCCGGAGTAAATAATTGAAATGAATTACGGCCAATATCTTTAGCGCGATACATAGCAATATCGGCATTTTTCATCAACTCTTCTTCATTTGTGCCATCTTCAGGGTAAACGGCGATACCTATAGAGGTTGTGATATTAAGCGCATGACCTTCAATATGATAAGGCTGACGCAACTTTTCAACAATGCGATTACAGGCTTTGCAAATATGATCTACTTCACGCATATCTGTTAGCAACAAAGTAAATTCATCTCCGCCAATACGGGCAATGGTATCCCCTTCTTTTGAGCTTTCAGTTAAACGCTTAGCGAAACTTCGTAATAACAAATCACCAATTCGATGACCAAAATTGTCATTAACTTCTTTAAAATAATCTAAATCAATGAAAAAAAGAGCCATTTTATTATTTTTTCGATGTGCTGTTGCTAGCGCCATTTCAACACGATCAAAAAAGAGTCTTCGATTGGGTAGTTGAGTAAGTTCATCATAAAAAGCTAAATTTTCAATACGTTTTTCAGCAAGTTTTCTTTCACTAATATCACTAAAAATAGCGGCAAATACTTTATTATTGTCAACACCCTCACTAATTTCAATGATAGTTAGCCATTGTGGATAAATTTCATTATTCTTACGTTTGTTCCAAATCTCTCCCTGCCAGACACCCTTTTCTAAAATACATAACCAAAGCTGTTGATAAAAGTCACTCGTGTGCCTACCTGAGCTTAATATCTTTGAATTCTGCCCTAACACTTCATCTTCTTGATAACCTGTCACGCGAGTAAATGCCGGGTTAACTGAGAGAATGTTGCCCCGTTCATTTGTGATCATAATGCCATCTAACGAGGCTTCTATAATTTTCTCAGCCACCAACAAGTGTTTTTTTGATTCTTTAAGCGCGATATCTCTTTGTTGAACTATTTGATGTAACTCTTCAACGTAAGCCAATTCAATATCGGACATAATGTTGTCCATTGATAAGGTACCAATAATGGCACCATTATCATCAGATACCGCCAAATGACGAATATTGTTACTGATTAATTGCTGATAAGCTGAATAAAGGGAATTCTCAGCATTAATGGTTTTCAGTGGATAATTTGCATGATGCCAAGCGGTCTTTTTAGTGCATTCACCCCGAGCGAGTAGGCTCAGTAAATCACGTTCGGTGACAATACCGTATTGCTTTAATTCACTATTGAAAATGAGTGTAGATGAGCACTCATTTTTTTTCATCTGCTCTGCTACATTATCTAAGCGGCAATCATGTTGCAGTAATTGTTGGCTTTTTTTAAAGCTGCTTGCTACTAACTTTGCTTGTAAATAATGCTCTATACCTTGGTTTTTAATCACATCCGTTTGACTGACTATACCTACAGGCATGTTATCAGCATCAACTACAATAAAATGTCTAACCCCGTGATGTCGAAACTTAGTTGCTAACTCATTAACCGCAATATCTTGCTTAATGGTTAGCACAGGTGAGTTCATTAACTCGCTAATGCTTACATTAAACTGCTCTTGATCGCTAAAGTCGATTTTACGGCAATCAGCTTCGGTCCATATACCAAGAGCAAGGTTACCTTTAATAATAATTGAGCTGATATTACGCGCTCTCATACGATTAGCGGCAACATTGATTTTTGTCTCAGGCGAACACGTTAAGATACTAGATTGCATAATATCTTTAACTATTAAGTTAAGCGCTGGTGTTTTAGTATGTAACAAGATATCCCTTCCTATAAAATCTATGTTCATCATTCGCGAAGCTAAATCAGTTATCGATGCTAAACGTTAAGCCAATTGTATATTCTGAGTTTTATCGGAATACTTTACTAAAACTGGCATAAAAAAAGATGATCTAGCGCATTGATTTTTAAGATAATTAAAGGACTAAATGTGAAATAAATCACTTAAGTAACCGAGCATTAACATATTCATAACATCCCCACTAATATTTGAAGTAGGACAATTACATGACACCCGCAATTAATGCCGCCAAGAAGAATAAAATTATTTATCACGTCCATGAATATTCACATGATGCAGCAAGTGAGTCCTATGGAGATGAGGCAGCACTAAAGCTTGGTATCTCAAGCGAAAGAGTTTTTAAAACCCTAGTGGTGAGTATTGATAATAAAGCACTGGTCGTTGCGATAATACCCGTATCGGCAATGTTAAGTATGAAGTTAATCGCTAAAGCGTTTGGTGGTAAAAAAGCCTCCATGGCTTTAAGAGTCGATGTTGAGCGCTCTACTGGTTATGTGCTGGGTGGTGTTAGTCCGCTGGGACAAAAAAAACGCCTGAGTACTTTTATCGATTCATCTGCGATCCAATTTACTACTCTATTTGTTAGTGCCGGTAAAAGAGGTTTGGAAATAGAATTGAGCCCACAGGATTTACAACAACTTACTCAAGCCAAAGTTTCCGAGCTTTGTCAGTGAACCTGAGGAGATTGAAACAGCCACAAAAAAAGCGGTAATGCTTTACAGCACTACCGCTTAACGTTAAATGTTAAATGTTAAATGTTAAATGTTAAATGTTAAATGTTAAACGCTGATTTTACCTTTGCTTTTAACGCTACTATTACCTTTTGAATTCAGACGTTTTGCTCCATTGTGGCCAAACGTCTGACTCAGATAACTCAACGCCAATTTCAAAGAACAATTGCATATCTTCAACAGCGCCCGTTAAATCCCAATCTTGCGTATATTCGTCACAAAGACCGTGATAACACTTACTTAGGATTGGGTCTAATTTAGCTCTTAAATCTGCCGTTGCTTGGTCAGCCGGGATAGAGCCACCTTTTGCATATAACGCAGGAATACCAACGTTAGCAAAAGCGAAGTGATCAGAGCGATAGTAAATACCTGCTGCTGGTCTTGGATCACCCGAAATTATACGGTTTTGTTTTAACGCCGCTTTCGTTAAAAAGTTATCAAGCTCAGATTGCCCTAAACCATATACCGCCACATCTTTACTCTTACCATTGGCATTTAGCGCATCCATATTAATGTTAGCAACTGTTTTTGCTGCTGGAATTACTGGGTTTGCTGCATAGAACTTAGAGCCAAGTAAACCCTGCTCTTCTGCCGTTACTGCTAAGAATGTTATTGAGCGATCAGGTCTATTCGGTAGTTTTGAAAAAGCTTCAGCCACTTCAATTAAGGCTGCAGTACCCGTGGCATTATCACGCGCGCCATTGTAAATTTGATCGCCTATTTTCGTTAAATCAGTGCCTAGGTGGTCCCAATGCGCTGAGTATAAAATATGCTCACCCGCTTGTTTTTGACCAGGTAAAGTCGCAATAAAGTTGTACGAGATTGATTTTTTGATGGTGTTTTTAACAGTAATAGAGGCATCTAAATTACCCATATCAATATTGAAACTGCCTTGAGCGGCACGCTCTTTCATTTTATCAAAATCTAACCCTGCCTTTGAAAACAACTCAGTAGCAACAGTACTGTTAATCCAACCTTCTACTGCAACTCTGTCTTTATTTAAATCGTCACGTTGAAAGCTGAACTGAGGACCAGTCCAAGAGTTTTTCACTACCGACCAACCATAGGAAGCAGGTGCAGTTTCATGAATAATAATTGCTCCTTCAGCGCCTTGACGACTTGCTTCTTCATACTTATATGTCCAGCGACCATAATAAGTCATGGCATTACCGTTAAATAACTCAGGATCTTGCGTAGCAAAACCAGGGTCATTAACTAAAATAACAACCGTTTTACCCTTAACATCAAGATCTTTATAATCGTTCCAGTCGTATTCTGGCGCATTAACACCGTAACCAACAAAAACAAGCTCAGAATTTTTAAGCTGTTCTAATTCACTAATTCGGGCACTGCCCATTACCATATCAGTACCATGTTGATAGTTTTTACCACCAATAGACAATGTCATATCACTTGACGCTTCAATTGACACCAAGGGTACTTCTTGTAAAAAGCTGTCACCATTACCTGGCTTAAAACCAATAGCAGTAAACTGCTCAGTTAAATATTCAAGCGTAAGTCTTTCACCTTCGCTTGATGGCGCACGACCGCCAAATTTATCAGAAGATAATACTTTTACATGTTCAATTAATTGCGCAGTATTAATGCTGTCGTAACTTGCACTAATGTCTTGGGCCTTATTAGCTTGTGAAGAGTTAATTTGAGAAGCGTCATCAGACGTTGTAGCAACACAACCTACCAACACTGCGGCCGATAAAAGCGATAATCCAATTTTTTTTATCATAATAAACGTACTTATACTGTGAAAAAGATGGCCGAAGTATAAATGTTCTCAAAACAAGTAACCAGTATCGATAGGTAAATCAATACAAACCAACCTGAGCTAACTGTCAGGGTCAGTTTCCACAAGAGTAAATAATCACCTAACATGATGATAGATTTTAATTGCTCGCTAGTTTACAGTTGCCTACACTGTTATACCGCTTACCAACCAAACACCTTACTTATAAGAATAAAATGAAAGAAACCTTAAAAGCACTCTCCGAAATAGTAGCCCAAGCCAATGATTTATTTTATGAGCGTAATAAAAAAGTAGATACCCTGATGGGAATTATGGATAAAACATTACGTAAGCAAGGCATGAACGCCGATGCGATAACGATAGATTGCATCACTATCAATAAAAAAATAGTTTTGGTGTTACATGATAGCAAACCTGATTTGGTCGACATTGCCTTAGGTGATAAAGCAGGTGTAGTTCACTCTTCCACAGAGCATGTATTGAAAGACATTAACATTGCCCAAATACTTGACATGATGGAAGTAAATTTTCTTAATTAACGTTCCCAATTGATAAAAAATAAAAACTGTTTTTAAATACAGCTCGGTGTAATTCCTGATTTCTACAACAAAGCGCGCAAACGGCCTTATTTCACACATCAACCACTTACGCCTTTGTTTTTAACTCATTGATCTGTCAATAACAATAAAGTAATCTCTTCCTATTATAAAGTTATGAACGATTAATTTCATCTTATAGAAAGAAGGGATTTTGCCTCATAATAAACGGTTGAACTAAACCGCTTCGCGGGGTTACTTAGTCCAAAAGAGCTAAAGATAGGCGTATTCCGTTATCACAAACCTTACTACACGTTTTACGTGTTTATTGGCATAGTTTTCGCCCGTCAAACTATTTATTCTGTCGACAATACGAGGATAGAGCATTAAACATCTCGTCTCCTCAAAAAGTGTATTACAAGGCTAAAGCTGATGCTGGGATTTTAAAACAAGGCGGCATACACGCTTTGCGTCATGCTTTTGCTCCCCATCAGTTAATGGCAGGTACGCCCTAACTGCCATCATACAGGGATGATGCTGATAGCTATTGCATTACCAAACAGGCTATTGCCGCCGTTTCGAACGAGCTAGTTTAAATTGCTAAGCTATTAATTATGCGTTGAAAAAAGCGATAGTGGAGGCTTCGTTTGTCTTGAATAAAGCTCTGGATTAGGTAAACTGGATTGATAACGTTGAGCAAAATAGAGTAAGGATGCTATTGAAAATTCAATTTATGGTTAATCACCATCCTACTACTGAAATGACTCAATAAACAAAAACCATATGGACTGTGCCTAGCGGCTCAGTCCAACGGGACATTTATCTCTCATGCTTCGACAAAAGATAAATGCTTAATAGTTATGTGTACAGAGGATCTAATCAAATGGAGTGTGTATTGAAATGGATTTGTTCTTTTCTTTTTAGTTTGTCACTGTTTGGCTGTAGTAATTCGCCTAACTATTACCGTCCACCACCGGATACTTGTGACGGAGCTCCAGGTTGTGCGGTATCAGCTATAATCGATGGAATTATCTATACTGAACCAGCACCAACAAAATGTTCAGAAATGAGTGGTGAGCAAAGAAAAAGATGTAATGCTCAAGTCGATGCTGTAAAGCGATCAATTAAAAAGGCTCAAGAAAATTGATGTACACATAAGCAAATTAACAGGACTAAAAACAGTTTGTTGTTTTTCGTTCCTCAAACATTTTAGCCAACTATAATTTTCCGCTTGTTGCGGCGTTGGTCAGTGTTCATATTTTAGTTTTGGAGTTTATATGTCGTATGAAATATTAGTTGGTATAAATGTTTTGGATGACCTCAAATATGAGGATTACAGAACTGCAATGAAGCCAATCCTAACTAATTATGAAGGACGTTTTGGTTATGACTTTAAAGTATCAGATGTTTTAATTTCTGAAGGGAACACCGATATCAACAGGGTTTTTACCATTAATTTTAGCTGTAAAAATAAAATGGAAGGCTTTTTCTCAGATCCTCAATATTTAGTGGTTAAAGAAAAGTATTTTGTAGAATCTGTGGGTAGTGCAACTATTATATCTAGCTACGAAAAAGACACATAACAAGGCCATTAAATAGCGGACACGCAACAGTTTTCTCGGTTCAGCTTCGCTTCACATTTTAGCAAACTAAGTAAAAAGCCTCTTAACGTGGGCGTTAGGGCGCAATATCGAGAATGTCGTATGAAAATAAGATTATTCAGTCTCATTCTTTGCTTATGGAGTACTTTTTCTATGTCTGAAGAGTGTGTTGTATTACTTCATGGGATGGCTCGTTCTGATAGCTCTATGAATAAAATGGAGAAGAAGCTTAAAGAAGCCGGTTATATCGTAGTGAATTTTGACTACCCATCAACTCAGCATAATATTGAGGGTATAGCCAAAGATTACCTTCCTAATGCCGTAGCTCAATGTAAACCTAACGTAATCATAAATTTTGTGACTCATTCTCTTGGTGGGATTGTGTTACGTAAATATTTAAGCGATAACAAACTAGAACTCCTAGGCCGTGTGGTAATGCTAGGTCCGCCGAATAAAGGAAGTGAGATTGTTGATAAACTTAAAAATTTCCCAGGATTTGAATTTATTAATGGCCCAGCGGGTTTGGAATTAGGTACTGATAAATCAAGTGTTCCAAACTTGCTTGGGGCGGTCACCTATCCAGTAGGAATAATAGCAGGCAGTTCAACCATTAACCCAATACTTTCTCAAATGCTTCCAAACCCTGATGACGGTAAGGTTTCAGTCGAGAACACAAAGGTGGAAGGGATGGCTGATCACATAATTCTACCAGTTTCTCACCCATTTCTTATGCGAAATGACGAAGTGATTAGGCAAGTTAAAAAGTTCCTAAAATCAGGGAAGTTTCAGCATAGTATAGTTTCGCCCTAACAAGGCAATTAAGTAGGACTAAAAACAGCGGGCTGTTCGCTCCGCTCCATTTTAGCCCACAATTTTTAGCCTCTTATTGGGGCGTTGGTTTCCAGGAGTATTTGGCAATGGATATGACCTCAAAAGAAGTTGCAGCTATTAAAGCTGCTATTAAATCACGAAACAAAAGTAAGCTTTTGCAACCTGCTTTATTCACAGTATTAGTTGTTGT
>MAAB01042837.1_pt1 | contig 13117 bp, 8 predicted proteins | sample 1115991 | NCBI WGS metagenome assembly MAAB01 (sample SAMN04961124, study PRJNA320927) | seawater metagenome | isolation source: sample BD02T18 sea water enriched with oil for 18 days | place: USA:Gulf of Mexico | collected 2013-07-27
AAGCAGATGCGCTACCAGGCTGCGCTATGTTCCGGTTGGCTCCTCGAACTGGACTCGAACCAGTGACCAATAGATTAACAGTCTACTGCTCTACCAACTGAGCTATCGAGGAACACTTGTTGCCAAGGCAATGCCTCAACAACGGGGCGTATCTTAGGGAGAAACGTTCTAAGGGTCAATACTTTCTTTGGTTTTTTTTAATGTAAATACAATGACTTACAAAGGCAGGTGGTAGAGTCGGGGTTAAAGAATAAAATCTTGGACCTTAATACCGAAGTCCTCTGGATTTAAACTTTTGGTAATGCGTTCGTTGCAGTTAGGGTGGCTTAAATCCAGGGTCGTCACTTTAACGTAGATATTCTTCTTAATGTCGTACATCACTTTAATAATCGGCTTTATGCTGCCTGGATTTTCTTCCACGACAATGCCGGCCAGCCCATTGTTCAGCTCCACTAATGATCCCACGGGGTAAACTCCTATGGCTTTTATGAAGGCGTGTACATATTTTGTATCAAGGTGGGGGCCAGACCATTCAAGCATGCGTTTTAGGGCAGTCGAAGGCGGCATGCCCTTGTGGTAAACCCTATCGGCAGTAATGGCGTCATAAATATCAACAACGGATGCCATACGTGCCTCCTGGCTAATTTCATCTTCTTTGAGCCCTGCAGGGTAGCCTTTGCCATCTAGGCGCTCATGGTGTTGACCGGCAACATTAATGGAAACTTGCGGAAAGTCCTTATTCTTCTCAAGAATCTTTCGGCTGTAAGGGGCGTGGCGTTTCATTATGGCAAATTCTTCGTCTGTAAGTTTGCCAGGTTTGTGCAGTATCGTGTCGGGAATTAGAACTTTGCCAATGTCGTGCAGAAGTGCGCCGGTGACACATTGATGCAAATAAGTGCGTTCAAGTTGCAGGTGTTTGCCTAATATAGACATTAATACTGCAACATTGACGCTATGCTCCATTAAATAGCTGTCTTTATCGCGAATACGTGAGAGGCAGGCCAGTGCGTTTTGGTTACGCTCTACCGAGTCCATGAAGTTTTCAGCCATATTTTCTATGTTGTCTAAATCAACGATATTACCGGTTTTGGCGGCTTCCATTGCATGGCTGACCATATCCAGTGCTTCGTTGTGCATTTTACTGGCTTTCTCAAACTCTTGGTCAAAGCTGGTGTGTTTATCTTTTGGCTTTTGTTGGGTCACAATGCCTTTAATTTGTGCCTCTAGCTGTTTCTCACTTTCTTCTAGGGGAATAGCGTCTAGGCTGTCATCCCCCTGTGCAGTATCGATGTAAAGCTCGCGCACACCGCGCTTACACAGCGCTGCAATGGTTTTTTGGTCTTTAATTCGACCCTCGCGCTCGTGCTCGTGCAGGCTAATACCTTGCGAGGTAATGTTGGCCACATACATGCCTGGCTTGAGTTGATCGACCGATATTTTTTTTAACATGTCTATCCATTGCGCCATTTACTTTCTCAGTATAGATAAGCCTGATAAGTTATCTAATTAGATAAGAGATTACGTGCAAGTTTCTGGTGTACTTAAGGATAAGGATAAAACAATGCAGATGCAGTGGTCTAAGTTATTGAATGCTCAGCGATTTGGCGTGAATAGTCATGACGAGGTTGCGTGCTCACGTACACCATTTCACAAAGATCATGACCGAGTGGTGTTTTCCAGTAGCTTCAGAAGATTAGAGCGCAAAACACAGGTTCACCCGTTACGTGAAAATGATCATATCCATAGTCGCTTAACCCACAGTTTAGAGGTGAGTTGTGTTGGGCGCAGTTTAGGCGCGCAGGTGGGCGAGATGTTGCAGGGTAGGCTGCCTAAGTCTGTAAGTTCGGCCGATATTGGTGCCATAGTGCAGGCGGCCTGTTTGGCTCATGACATTGGGAATCCGCCATTTGGTCACACTGGGGAGGACGCTATTCGCCATTGGTTTCGAGATCCTAATAATGCTGAGTATTTAACGGGTCTATCTAGGTCACAAATTAAGGATTTTCAAACTTTTGAAGGGAATGCTCAAGGCCTGAGAATATTAACTCAGCTTGAGTATCATCGGTTTAATGGGGGGATGAGGCTTACCTATGCCACTTTGGGGGCGTTTCTTAAATACCCTTGGCACAGCGGTTTTCAGGATCCCGAAAAGGGTGAAAAATTTGGTGTCTACGGGGCTGAGATGGAGTACTTTCATCAAATAGCGCAAGCATTGGGTTTGATTGCCTTAGAGGATGGGCGTTATTGCCGGCACCCGTTGGTGTACCTGATGGAGGCGGCTGACGATATTTGCTATGCCATTATCGATCTTGAGGATGGTGTTGAGATGAACCTGCTTCAATACGAAGAGGTCGAAACGGTGTTGCTGGATTTAATTGGTGAGGATGTGCCTGTATCGTATTATGAAACCACTATAGAAGATCCCGCACGCAGGCGTTTAGCCATACTGCGAGGTAAGGCTATAGAAATAATGGTGGATTCTGTGAGTCAGGTGTTTGTTGATCATGAGGATCAGCTGCTGTCTGGCACATTAAAAGGAGATTTAATTCGCCTGGCAGCACCTGAAGTGGCTGAGTGTATTGCTAAAGCTAAATCCATTGCCAAATTGAAGATATTTAAAGACCCTAAAAAGGCCTTAATTGAAATAGGAGCCTATACCACGTTGGGCAGTTTACTGGCTGCTTTTTTAAAGGCGGCTTCGGAAGTTCTTTCTGGTGGTGTAGTGAGCTATAAATCACAGCGTATATTGGAATTAATTGGACGGCACGCTCCTAAGCCCGGTTGGGATAAATATCAGGCATATTTGCGGGTGGTGGACTATATCTCGGGCATGACAGACGACTATGCTGTAGAGCTGGCACAAGCCATTCGTGGTTTACAGCACTAAATAGCGGTTTTGGGTGTCAATTAGGGGTGAGTTTCCTCGTCAGCTTGTTAGAATGACAGGCATTATTTCTAAATATAACAATAGAGTATTCAATGGATATTGATTTCCCTTTAATTCTGGTGATTGCAGTGTTTGTTACTGGTTTCATAAGTCTGCTAGATAGAGTGTTTTTTGCTAAGCGGCGTCTGCAGGTTAGTGAGGGTTTAGTGGCGCAAGGGGCCAGTGATGATGATGTTGCTGTGTCGCAAAAAGAGCCTTGGGTAATTGAAAACAGTAAAGGGTTCTTCCCTGTTTTGGCCTTGGTATTGGTACTGCGTTCATTTTTGGTTGAGCCTTTTCAGATTCCGTCTGGATCCATGGAACCTACGCTAATTAAGGGAGACTTTATTTTGGTGAATAAGTTTTCCTATGGTTTTCGCCTTCCTGTACTAGGAACTAAGGTCATTGAGGTGAGTGATCCCGCGCGCGGTGATGTAATGGTGTTTATCCCGCCTCATGATCCTAGGTACTTTATAAAGCGCGTCGTTGGGTTGCCGGGCGATCATATTCGTTACTCAAATAAGCGTTTGTATATAAATGGTGAGTTGGTTGAGGAAAAATTGATTGCTCGTTACCCAGCTAATGCTCCTAAAGTCAGTGTTTATCAGGAGGGTGATTACCCTGTTCAGCAATACAACGGTATTCCCAGTCGAGGGGATGGTGAGTGGAATGTACCTGCCGGGCATTATTTCATGATGGGTGATAACAGAGATAATAGTGGTGATAGTCGTTTCTGGGGTTTTGTGCCGGATGAAAATATCGTGGGTAAAGCGTTCGCGGTGTGGATGCATTGGGAAAGTTGGACAGGGTTGCCAAGTTTTTCTAGGAATAAAACCATAAACTAGTGTTAATGTTTTGCCTGCTATACTGATTATGTCTTCCGGTAATTACTCAAAGGGATGGTCAGTGAAAGCTTGTCAAAAATGTATATATGCCCGATGGGTTATGTTGTATTGCTTATGTATGGGGGCCGTCGCCGTTTTTGCGGTTAAGCAGCTGATATTTACTTGAAAATAAACCTAAAAATAATGGTTTTGGTACTGGTATTTTTTAAGTGCAGCGCTAGAATAGCGCCAAACTTTAGCCGTCGCTGTTGATATGTCCTGGTATCGTGAAATCTTGGCAAACTTGCCTACTATCTTTACTGCTCCTGTTAAGCGCAACTCAGGAGAGCAGCAGCGTGTCGATCGTTTGGCTAACTGCCTAACCTTGTATGATTTAAGCTCCTGCCCTTATAGTGCAAAAGTGCGTCGTAACCTTAAGCAATTGAATATATCGATAACAGTTAAAAACCTTAAGCGTTGTCATGTTTATGCAAATGAACTAATTGCAGGGGGTGGCCGGGCTCAGGTACCGTGTTTACGCATAGAAACGGCACAGGGTAGTCGGTGGCTGTATGAGTCTAAAGACATCCTAGCTTATTTAGACAAAAAATTTATGCCTAGGGAGTCGGCTTGTAAAGGTAATACCCTGTAAGGGGTTGATCGAAGGCTAATCTTTAACTTTTATAATGTGTATTAAGGAGTAACACAAGCGAGCATGGAAAGCTCAAGATTTAATCGATATGTAATGGGAGTGCTAGTAACTCTGATGCTTTGCCCTGTTTTTTCTTGGGGGGCAACGGTAGGCTTACTAGTGGACAGAAAAACAGATCAGGCACTTTCATTTCATCAACATTTAACGCCGCTAATTCCCCTACATAACCTTACCCTTTATAGTGTGAATCAACTGTCAGAAAAGCCGAAGGTTGATCGTTGGTTAACCATTGGCCCGAAGGCGCTGACAGCGTTGTTGGCGACAGCAGAATACAAACAGCCCATATTATCATTATTTGTGACCTCTTTAGCCGCTAAAAAACTTAAGGCCAGTTTTCCAGATAGGGCTTTCTCTTTGCTGGATAATACGCCTACTTTAAAGCGACAATTATCCCTTATTAAAGTGCTTACCCCTCATACTAAGCGTGTTGCCGTATTCTATTCTACTCAAGCTAAAAGTCAGCTGAAAGAGTTACAGATTCAGGCTGATGCATTAAATTTACAGCTATTAACGACGGAATTAAGTGATCCTCTGAATTGGAAGCGAGATGCATTAAAAAGCCTAAAGGATGCAGATTTAGTACTAGCACTTAATGACAGTGCCATTTATAACGCCACAAACATTCGCAGTATTTTGATGCGCTTATATCGTGCTGGTCGGCCTTTGATTGGGCCTGATAAGGGTTATGTTCGAGCAGGTGCAGTTGCCAGTACTTATTCAGGTGTACAAGAGACCTTAAAAGCAATTGCGGAGCTATTGAACAGCCAAGAGCAATGGCCCGAGTTTATTGCAAATCCTTATTTTAAAGTGAGTATTAATTCTCAAGTTGCCCGCTCTCTCAATATTGTGGTGGAGGATGCTAAGAAAGTGGGTATCGCCATAGAGGGGGTTTTGCCATGAAGTTAAAAAATGGTTGGGGTCTTTATGGGCAAATACTGGTATTGGGGTTGGGGCCCGCGTTAGTGCTGTCTATCATTCTGGGGGGGTATTTCATTAATGCCCGAATTCAAGATGTGCAGCAAGAATTGGATAATAAAGGTCAGTTAATCGCAGTGCAATTAGCGTCCACTGCCGATTACTTTGTATTAACTGGTAACCCTTCTATTATCACGCCTCTCACGCGGGTGTTGTTGGAAGATAAAGATGTACAGTTTATTGAAATAGAAGATATCTCAGGTGGTTTGCTATATAGCCATAACGATGAAAACTTCGAATCACAAACTCTGAATAAGGGTAAAAACAAAGGGTTGTTGCGATGGTACCAAGCAGACATTATTCAGTATGACGTATTAAGCGATGACGACGATTGGTTTGGTAAGGATAGCCAAGAGAAAGTGCTTGGCCAGGTTCGAGTTGGTTTGTCTGAGGCATTCATGGAAGAGCGCCAAAATGAAATTCTCACTCATGCTTTATTGATTGCGATGGTGGCGATGTTGATATCGGCTCTAATTGCTTGGTTGAGTGCAGCGCGCTTGGCAAATCCCATAACGCGACTGTCTGCAACAGTAGAAAAAATGGCACAAGGGGATTACAGCGCCCGTACAGAAGTACAAGCCAGTGGTGAAGTTAAACAGTTACAGGTTGGGGTGAATACTCTGGCTGGAGCTTTACAACAGTCGGAAGAAGTGCAAAAGCACTATGTGAAAAGCCTAATCAGTGCTCGTGAAGCCTCCGAAGCTGCCAATAAAGCTAAGGGTGAATTTTTAGCCGTAATGACCCATGAGTTACGCACGCCGATGAATGGTGTACTGGGAATGCTGCAATTGATGCAGTCTACCCCTATGGATAAAGAGCAGGATGAGTATGTAGAGATAGCGCTATCCTCTGGTGATCACTTGCTGGGTTTAATAAATGATATTTTAGATTTTTCTAAGATAGAACAGGGCAGTATCGAGCTGGAAAATAGCTACTTTGATCTACACAGTAGCTTGCAGCGAATTGCAGATGGTTTTAAAGCCATCGCTTTGGCAAAAGAATTGGTATTTGAGTTGGACTTAGCAGAGATAGAGCACTTAACTGTGAATGCCGATGAATCCCGTCTGCGCCAAGTTCTTTTGAACTTGTTAGGTAACGCCGTTAAGTTTACCCAAAAAGGGTATGTGGGTTTATCGGTGGAGGCTGTTGAATTTGTTGATGGGAAAGTGAAAATTAATATCGTTGTGAGTGACTCTGGTAAGGGTATTAGTCCGGATAACTTGGAGCGAATTTTTGATGCATTTCAGCAAGAAGATGCATCGATTTCCCGTCAGTACGGAGGCACCGGATTAGGTTTGGCTATTTCTAGGCAGTTGGTTGAAAAAATGGGTGGTGAGCTTTTAGTGCAGAGTGCTTCTAAACAAGGGTCGCGCTTTATTTGTCAGTTTGTATGGGATTGTGCGACTAACCTAAATGATCAGGTAAAGGCGGCCAGTTTAAACGAGGTTAGCAAGCAATTTAGTGGCTCTATATTGTTGGTAGAGGACAATGAAGTGAATCAAAAAGTCGCGGTTAAAATGCTTTCAACGTTCGGCTTAACCTGTGATTTGGCGGTTGATGGTGTGCAGGCATTAAAAATGTGCCGTCAGCATGCCTATGAGCTTATTTTTATGGATTTACAAATGCCTAATATGGATGGTTATGAAGCCACTAAGGCCATTCGAGCGGAAGAGGGTTTAAATCAAAACGTGCCCATTATCGCTTTAACCGCTAATGCATTTTATGATGTAAAAAGTCAGTGTTTGAATGTAGGGATGAATGATTACCTGGCCAAACCCTACAAAAAGGCGTTATTAGGGGATTTATTGGCCAGTTGGTTAACGCTTAAAGGTGAAGCTGATTCTTCTGTGGACTCAAGTTCATAAAATTTTTATGTTGTGTCTCTAACCAGTCAATAATATCACCGCTTACCGCTGCCGCATTAGTCTCGTTTAACATTTCATGACGCCCATTCTCGTATAGTTTTAAGCTTACCTGTTGCTGGCCAGCAGCCTTATAGGCTTGCGCTAGATTAGGTGAGCCTTTCCCCATAAGCCCAACTGGGTCATTACTACCACCCAGTACTAATATAGGTAAGTTTGCCTGTATGTTTTTTAAGTTTCCTTTTTTAAATAATTTGGCTAAAGCATTTAAAAAATCATGCCATAAGGCTGTGCTGCAGGAAAAGCCGCATAGAGGATCGTTAATGTATTTATCCACCTGTTTATCGTCTCGACTTAACCAATCATAATCCGTGCGGTTGGGTTTAAAGTTTTGATTAAATGACCCAAAGGATAAAAACTGTAAAAGTGCACTGCTGCTCTCACTGCCCAGTCGCAACTGCTCAATTTTGGCCACGAAGCGACCTGCTCCTGATAGGAAAGGGGCTTGTAGGTTTGAGCCAGAAAGCACTACGCCATCAATTTTACGAGTGCAGGTGCTTAGGTAGGACTGCACAATAAATGAGCCCATACTATGGGCAAACATATAATAGGGAAGCTCGGGGTCGCAAATTGCGTCGCGCACGGTTTCAAGGTCTCCGAGTACCTTGTCCCAGCTGCCAGCTTCTCCGAAACTGCCAAGTACGGTCGTATCACTGCTACCGTGGCCCCTATGGTTGTGCGCCACCACTGAGAATCCGGCCGCCACTAATTGCTCAGCAAACCCATGGTAACGTTGAGCGTGTTCGGCCATGCCGTGATTAATATGAATCCAGGCTTTAGGTTGATCATTTACCCAGGTTAATACCTGAATGTTATGCCCATCTTCGCTTTGGATAATGTGTTCTATCATATACTTGTCCTTGTTATTTGGTTTATATGTAACACACAGACTAAATTTTGAGTACCTATTAACCATACTTTTTACCTGTATGGCTGTTGATGGTTATAAATTCAGGTTTGGGCGGGGTTTGGGGGCCATTGGGCTTTTCTGGAGTTTATAAAACTGGTAATCTGGCCCACTACAAAAAACTGCTGTACATAATATATACAAAAAATAACGCAGTAGGCTTGTCATTTAGCGGAGGCAATATGAACGATAATTTTTTCAGCGATCAATACCCTGAAGGTTTACCAGCAACTGTAGATGTTGATAAATATCAAAGTGTGGTTGATGTGTTTAATAAAAGTGTCATTAAGTATGCAGATCGTCCTGCATTTACTGCACTGGGTAAAACATTAACCTATGGAGAAGTGGATCGTTTATCAGCTGATTTTGCCGCTTATTTACAAAATGAAACAGGTTTGCAAAAGGGTGACCGAATAGCGGTTCAATTACCTAACTTGCTTCAATATCCTGTTGTGGTTTTTGGCGCCATGCGTGCTGGGTTGATAGTAGTAAATACAAACCCTCTTTATACCGAGCGTGAAATGGAGCACCAGTTTAATGACTCAGGTGCTAAGGCCTTGGTTGTTCTGGCTCAGATGGCGGGTAAAGCGGGGCGTGTGGTTCCTAAGACACAGATTGAACACGTTATTGTGACTCAAGCCGGTGACTTATGTAGCCCTATTAAACGTACTTTAGTCAATTTTGTGATTAAGAATGTACGTAAAGAAGTAGAGCCTTTTACTCTTCCAGGACATAAAAAATTATTAGACGTATTAAAGCTAGGTACTAAGTCACAATATAAAGAGGCAGCTGTAACAGCTGAAGATATCTGTGTATTGCAATACACGGGTGGCACCACAGGTGTTGCTAAAGGCGCGATGCTTACCAACCGTAACTTAGTTGCCAACATGTGTCAGGCTCATCCACTATTCATGATGGGTTTAAACTCATCTGGTGATGAAGGTTCAAAAAATGTCGTGGCTCCTTTACCGCTTTATCACATATATGCTTTCACAGTGAATTGCATGGTGCTGATGGAAACAGGTAACCATAATATTTTAATTCCAAACCCGCGTGACCTACCTGGCTTTGTGAAAGAGCTAAATAAGTGGGATTTCCATGGTTTCCTTGGTCTTAATACTTTATTTGTAGGCCTTTGCAACAATGCGGAATTTAAAAAACTAGATTTCAGTTCATTAAAGCTAACTATCTCTGGCGGCATGGCGTTAACAAAAAATGCAGCTGACACTTGGAAGAGTGTGACGGGCTGTGAAGTTTCTGAAGGTTACGGTATGACAGAAACGTCTCCCATTGCCTCTTTTAACCCACCAGGGCATGCACAGTTGGGTACAATTGGCCTTCCTGTGCCAAATACGCTGTGTAAAACTATCGATGATGACGGTAAAGATTTACCACTGGGTGAAGCTGGTGAATTATGTGTGAAGGGACCACAAGTAATGAAGGGCTACTGGCAGCGTCCAGAAGCAACAGCTGAAACCATTACTGAAGACGGTTGGTTAAAAACGGGCGATGTTGCCGTGATTCAAGAAGATGGCTACATGAAAATTGTAGACCGTAAGAAAGATATGATTATCGTATCTGGCTTTAACGTCTACCCGAATGAGATAGAAGAAGTGATTTCAAGTCACCCGGACGTTGTGGAGTGTGCTGCTGTAGGTATCCCTGATGATATAGCAGGCGAAAAAGTGAAAATTTTTGCTGTAAGCACTAACCCTCAATTGACAGCCAAAGATGTTACTGACTTTTGTCGTGAACGCTTAACGGCTTATAAAGTACCTAAGCTTGTTGAGTTCCGTGATGACTTACCAAAAACGAATGTAGGTAAAATTCTACGTCGTGAATTACGTGACGAAGAAACCGCCTAGATGCCTGATGTAGGCTTTTAATAAAACGCCCTCCTAGGAGGGCGTTTTGCGTTATGTACAGGATGTACGGTATAACGCGGTGCCAGGGATGGCAAAGAGCGTATATGTTCAGGATGTACGGTATAACGCGGTGCCAGGGATGGCAAAGAGCGTATATGTTCAGGATACTTTACAGTTTAGTGCAACTTAAGCGGTCCAATTTTACAAAACGCCAGTATTTAATAAAATCACTATGGGTAAAACGTGACAGAGCAACTTAAACAACTTGAACAGTTAATTCCAGCTTGCATGGTCCAAAAGCGATTTGCATTGGGACGTAAAATTTCAAAAGTGAAGTACCTTCAAAAGGAAGGTAAGCCATTCGAAGATGCGTTATTTACTCTGTCGCAGGACGTGGTTAAAAACGTTGAGCTGGCTCAAGCTCGTCTAAATTCTACGCCCGTCATTACCTTTGATGACAGTTTGCCTATTAGTCAAAAGCGTGATGACATTCGTCGTGCCATTGATGAAAACCAAGTGGTGGTTATTGCTGGTGAAACCGGCTCAGGTAAAACCACACAAATTCCAAAAATATGTCTTGAATTAGGGCTTGCCCAGTTTGGTTTAATTGCTCATACCCAGCCAAGGCGTATTGCGGCGCGATCCGTGGCGCAGCGCATTAGTGAAGAAGTAAAGGTCGAGCTAGGTAACGAAATAGGCTACCAAATACGATTTTCTGATAACTCTAATGAAAGCACGTTGGTTAAACTCATGACGGACGGTATTTTATTGGCCGAAACTCAGCATGATAAATTCTTAAATAAGTACAGCGTTATTATTATCGATGAGGCTCATGAAAGAAGTTTAAATATAGATTTTTTACTGGGGTATCTGAAGCAGTTAATAAAAAAGCGTAAAGACCTAAAGGTAATAATTACCTCGGCCACTATCGATGTTTCTCGCTTTTCAAAGCATTTTGATAATGCGCCTACCATTGAGGTGTCTGGGCGTACCTTTCCCGTGGAAACCCTTTACCGGCCTTTGTTAGATCAAACGCAAGAAAAAGATGACAGTGAAGATGAAGGTGATCTGTATCAGGGTATTTTACAGGCGGTTGAAGAGTTAGAGCTAGAAGATTTAAAACGAAAGCAAATGGGGGATGTACTGGTTTTTTTAAGCGGGGAGCGTGAAATTCGCGAAGCCTCGTTAATCTTAAATAAAGCTGCTGTGCGCAATACGATTGTTTTACCATTGTACGCGCGCCTAAATAATAAAGAACAGAATAAGATATTTAACCCTATTTCAGGCATGCGCCGAATTATTTTAGCTACTAACGTGGCGGAGACATCGCTGACCGTGCCGGGAATTCGCTATGTTATTGATTCGGGTGTAGCGCGCATTAGTCGTTATAGTTATCGCTCAAAGGTTCAACGTTTACCTATCGAAGCAATATCTCAAGCCAGTGCCAATCAACGTAAAGGTCGTTGTGGGCGGGTCAGTGAAGGTATTTGTATTCGCCTTTATAGCGAAGAGGACTTTAATGGCCGCCCAGAGTTTAGTGATCCAGAAATTCAGCGTACCAATTTAGCGGCTGTGATTTTGCAGATGCTGTCGCTGAAATTAGGCGACGTGACGGAGTTTCCATTTTTGGATGCACCCGACAATCGCTTCGTGAAAGATGGATATAACCTATTGAAGGAATTGGGGGCGGTTTCAGCAAGTAATACCATTAACGATGTGGGCCATGCCCTATCACGCCTACCAGTCGATCCTCGGATTGGACGTATGTTGGTGGAGGCTGGTAAACAAAACTGTTTATCTGAGTTGATGATCATTGCCAGTGCTTTGAGTATTCAGGATCCAAGAGAGCGCCCGCAAGATAAAAAGCAAGCGGCCGATCAAAAACATGCCGAGTTTAAAGATGAAGATAGTGATTTTGTAAGCCTAATAAACCTTTGGAACCGCTTTGAAGAAGAGCGTCAAGCCTGCACAAATGGTCAGCTTCGAAATTTCTGTAAAAAGAACTTCTTAAATTATATGCGCATGCGTGAGTGGCGTGATGTTCATCACCAGCTAAAGCTGCAGTGTAAAGATTTAAAATTAACGGCTAATACCACCCCCGCCTCTTATGCCACCACACACCAAGCCATTTTGTCAGGCATGTTAAGTCATGTAGGGCAAAAATCGGATGAAAATGATTACAAGGGCGCCCGCAACCGACGTTTCTTACTGTTTCCAGGCTCAGGCATATTTAAAAAGCGCCCTAAATGGGTGGTGTCAGCTGAATTAGTGGAAACGTCTAAACTATATGCTCGTATGAATGCCAAAATCGAACCTGAATGGTTGGAGCCCTTAGCCAAGGACCTCATTAAGCAAAAATACATGGAGCCCTATTGGTCAACCAAGCGCGCACAAGTAATGGCGTATGAGCAAGTGTCGTTATTTGGTTTGGTGATCGTGCCTAAGCGTGCGGTCAATTTTGCCAAGATCGATGAAAAAGCAAGTCATGAAATCTTTGTTCGTGAAGCTTTAGTGCAGGGTAATATTCGTGTTAAAGGCGATTTCTTGAAGTATAACCAACAGCTTATTGAGCAATTAGGTGAACTGGAAGATAAAAGCCGTCGCCGCGATATAGTTGTTGATGAAGAGCGCATGTTTGAATTTTACAGTGAGCGGGTAGCAGGTCATATTTGCTCCACCGCAACGTTCGAAAAGTGGTATCAAAAACAAGATCCTAATTTATTGAAAGCCAGTAAATCATACTTAATGCAGCATGGCGCCGAGAACATCACCGAGGATCAATATCCTGATCACTTCTCGCAAGGCAGTGTGGTGTATCCCTTAACGTATCGGTTTGAGCCATTGCACCGCGAAGATGGCGTCAGTGTGAGTGTGCCGGCTGCCATGTTAAAGCAGCTTCCTGTGAGTCGCCTGCAATGGCTTGTGCCTGGCATGATTCGCGAGAAGGTAATCGCCTTAGTGCGCAGCTTAAATAAACCCATTCGCA
>MAAB01034848.1_pt1 | contig 13103 bp, 11 predicted proteins | sample 1115991 | NCBI WGS metagenome assembly MAAB01 (sample SAMN04961124, study PRJNA320927) | seawater metagenome | isolation source: sample BD02T18 sea water enriched with oil for 18 days | place: USA:Gulf of Mexico | collected 2013-07-27
GTGGATCTAAAAACGTTATTGAAGCCATTAAAGCCGCGCATGATCGTGATATGCAGGTTGTTGCACTAACGGGTAAAGACGGTGGCAACATGGCTGCCCTATTAACCGATAACGATATTGAAATTCGTGTGCCATCAGAAGTCACGGCACGCATTCAAGAAGTTCACTTATTAGTGATTCACTGTTTGTGCGACTTGATTGATTGCTCGTTATTTGGCGAAGATTAAACACCTCGTACACTAGACTCACTTTTTCTCTATAAAAGCTGTCATTGAATCGTTATTAGATTCGGCGGCTTTTTTTGTTTCTAGATCTATATACACGGTTTTCAGGTAGAATAAGCGCTCTTTCCAACCACAATTGAGAATTCTGTGGATTACGACTTTACCTTTAGTGAATATGACAAACCCATTGCTGAGTTTTCTATGGGCCATGAGGCAATTGGCACCTGGTTTAACGATGAACTTGGAGCAAACCAGCAACGTATTGAAGAGCTCGTAGATATAGTCGATCAGCTAGTACGTCGCAGAGTTCAACAGCGTCTTATCGAAGGCACTGAATATCGTCTTCGCATGAATCAAGAAGACGTCGAAGTCGTTGCGCTTTCTTTAGGCTTAGAAGTTGATGAAGAACTACCTGAAAATACCAATATCTATGATGATGAATCACATGCAGAATGTGGCTTAGAAGATTTCCAAGAAGCGCTTGTTTCATGGCAAGAGTTTATCATTAGCGCTTAAAACTTTGCAGAGCCGCGTATTAAACCCCTTTACGCGGAAAATTGAACCTTCATTTTTTTACGCACGATCTACAACCTTCATCTTTATTCAATCCCCAACTACGCCACTGCCCTTCTAAGGCATCAAACGTTTGTAATCGTCCTAATATCGGCTTGCCAATGCCCGTGATTATTTTGATCGCTTCCAAGGCTTGCAAGGTACCAATAATACCGACCACAGGAGCCAATATTCCACTGGTCGAACAGTTAGCTTGCTCATTGCCCGCCTGAGGATACAAGCATCGATAACATGGCTGACCTTCTAACCGTGGATCAAAACAAATCACCTGCCCCTGTAAAGCAACGGCGGCTCCGGAAACCCAAGGGGTTTTATGCTTAATACACGCATCGTTAATTAAATAGCGAATATCAAAGTTATCACTGCAATCTACAACCAAGTCGATAGCAGGCAAAAGGTTTTCCAATAAATCGGCATCGGCTTTTTGCTCAAAACCTTCGACAAAAATTGTTGGATTTATTCGCATCGCTTCTTCAATCGCCGATTGAACTTTCGTTTTTCCCACATCATCAGTGCCATGACAAATCTGGCGCTGCACATTGGAAAGCTCCACCACATCATGATCCACTAGCGATAAGTGTCCAATGCCACTGGCCGCCAAATATTGTAATACTGGACTGCCTAACCCCCCTAAACCAATGATTAGAACTCGGCTATCCAATAATTTTTGCTGACCTTCTATATCCATTTCAGGCAAAAATATATGACGGCTATAACGTAACAAGTCGCTATCATTCATAATACTGTCGCTCATAAAATTACTGCCCATTAATATTTTCAGTCTTAAAAAATTGCCCGCCGGTAATGCGAGGATTACCCCCTAGATCGATTCGTGTTGAGACTTGCTGATAACCAAACTGAATCAATAGCTGCTGTACAGCTTCTTGCTGATCATAACCATGTTCCATGAGTAGCCAGCCACCCTCTAAAAGATAACCTCTGCTTTGATCAGCAATTAACTCTAGGTCAGCTAAACCTTTATTATCTGCCACCAAAGCTGATTTAGGCTCAAAGCGTACATCACCTTGATCAAGGTGCTCATCATTAGGATCAATATAAGGCGGGTTACTTACAATTAAATCAAACAGCCCCTCCACATTTTCAAACCAACTGCTTTGAAAAAAGCGCACATGCTCTAGCTTATTCATCTTCGCATTATTCAACGCCAGCTCAACCGCTTGAGGAATTAAATCGACGCCCTGAACACCCCACTGTCGAAATTCATTGGCTAAAGACAGAGCAATGGCTCCTGTTCCTGTGCCTAAATCAATTACCTTCGCCTGCTCCGGCAATGTGTCAGCCAACTCTAATGCCCACTCAATTAACGTTTCAGTATCAGCACGTGGAATTAACGTATGGTGTGCTGTCTTTAGCTTTAAGTCCCAAAATTCTTGCTGCCCGAGAATATAGGCAATGGGCTCGCCTTTTAAGCGGCGAGCAAATAACTCGTTAAACATCATTTCTTCTGCTTGCGTCACAAGCTTATCGCACCAAGTGAATAAATAAGTGCGATCTTTACCAAGACTGCGCGCTAATAATAATTCCACATCCAATTTGGCGGTATCACTATTAACGGCAAGCTGCTGACTAGATTGTCGAATGATTTGCTCAATGCTAAGGCGCATAATAAATATTCACTAAAAAGAGAAGAAAAATAGAGCGGTAATTTTAACAGTTTTTGGCTAAAGCATGGAAAACTTAAGTATTTGTACAAAAAACAAACAGATTACAAAAACTTTACTAGGTGACATATAGAGACAAGTATTGAACTTTTTAAGCCAAGCTGGCATTATCACCTCGCATTCAATACTTCGGTATTGAATCATCATGTTTTGACGGTGGGGAGCTCAAATAGATTTATCTAGTTGCAACTCCCATTTTGCCACCCTGACTTAATACACAATTTTATTGCTTGCGGTAAGAGAAGGAATTATAGACGGGGTGGTTTTTTTTCACTTCCGATTTTAATTAATTGAACGTTCAACTTAGTGCTCAACTTTAAACTCAGCCTGCTTCCCCGCCAGATGCTTATCGACCCCTGAACTCTGCCACCAGCCACCGAACTTCTCTGCAAGTTTTGTGGCTCCTGGCATTATCAATCGAAATCGCTCAACACAAAAAATAATAGGAATAAGAAATAACGGCCAGAAACGCCATGCGTTATTCGGTAAAACCAAATCATCTGCCGCTTGTTTATCCAAAAAGAAACGACTAAAACCTGAATGTAATTGTATTTTCAAACGTCCTACCCAGCGCCATTTACTCTGCTGTAAGGGCTGATCACGCAATGCTTTAGCCAGTATCCGGGAATCATCATCACAGCCTGGCTGAGTGAGGGTCGCCAAATACAACAAGCGTCGTCCTTGCTGTTCCGTGACCGGCAGTAAATCTGCATTTATTCCTAATAAGTGCCCAACATAACGCCAAAAGTGCAAAACGGCTTCTGCTTCTTTTTTACTAAAATGAAATCCCATTGAGCGTAAGCCCAATAAAAATACGATAGAAAAAGACAGATTAGTGATCACCATGTCGGCTTGATTAATAGGCAGTCCCCATTGTTCATTAGACCAACCTTCTTTCTTCATAATGCCTCGTCGAATTAACGAGTGCATAATACGAACATGGGTTGATGTTTTAAAACCTAGGTTTTCAGGCTGCAACGCATTCGGCCGAGTGACATCGATCCAGAATTTTCGAGTTTCCGCTAACCGCCTGTCAGCACCATTTTCTAGTGCTCCGGTAAAAATAAGCGGCTTATTAATCGCACTACTTTGATAACCACCCATCAATGCCATGTCTCGCATAACTAAATTGCCAAACATGCCAATTCGTCGGCATGTTGCAGCGCCTAATTCCAATTGAGATTCATCTAGCCATTCAGGTTGTTTTAATTGGCTGGATAAAAAACGATGCAAGACATCAGGACTTTGTTCAATTTCAGCTGGATTCTCTAGAATATGCTCTAACTGTTGGCGGGCTTTTGCCATACCCGTTTGTCGATACCAATCAGCAACATCATCGGCAAACTCATCTCCCTGCCATAACTGATGGCCATAAGAGTTAAGTTCGCCTTCTGTTGGCTCAGGGTTGCCTTTGATAAAGACAAGCGCCATGCGTTTCATACTGACCGCATTCGCAGGAGAAGGGTATTGATAGCGCTGAGGGTATTTAGAAGTCATGTTTGCTTCCTTTTATTATAATATTTTTCTTGCAGGCTACGTTCATAGCCTGCAAGAAAGCAGCATTACCCCCGAGAAAGAAGCGCTCGAAGATCACTAATTCCTGCGTTAGCACGCGACACGTATGACGCCATAACCAGTGAATGATTAGCGAACAAACCAAAGCCATCGCCATTTAAAATCATGGGAGAATCCATCGATTCTTGCGTGCCTTCTAATTCTCGAATTATTTGACGCAGGCTAACGAGTGCATTTTTCTTTTCCAGAATCACTCTAAAGTCGATTTCGATGGCTTTAAGAATATGCAGCAAGGCCCAAGAAGCACCCCGCGCCTCATAAAATACATCATCAATTTCTGACCAGGGCGTCTTAACTTCTTGATCGTCAGAGTTCGCTGTTGATTGACGCGAAGCCGTATCACCGGCTAAATCTGTGTTTAAACGACGCTTCCCTACTGAAGCACTGAGTCGCTGAGATAAGCTACCCAAGCGTGTTTCAACATCTAATAACCACTGACTTAGGTTATCAGCACGAGCATAAAACTGTGATTTATCATCAGCAGGATTAGCCAAGCGTTTACTGTAATTTTCCATCGCTTTAATGCCACGACGATATTCACTTTCAGTAGAAGGCACTGCCCAAGAATCATTATCGAAGTGAAATTGTGGCTCAGCAACTTCTAAGTCCTTGTCCTGAGTAGACTGACTCTGTGAACGACTAAAATCTTTTCGTAATGCTCTAGAAAGATCTCGTACTTGTATCAATACGCCATATTCCCAATTGGGTACATTGTCTAACCATATACCGGGTAAAAATACATCATTGCTTAAATACCCCCCTGATTTTTCCAACATCGTTTCAGCAACACGCATTAAGGTAACTGACGTTGTGAAACCAACCACAGGCTCTATGCCTAGCTCTTGAGCAATACCATTCACATTCTGTTGAACATCAAAAACTTCTGGCTCAGATGACCAAAGAAAGCCAAATATTGCAGCGACCAACAAATACACAATAATGATGGCAAATAACGTATTACGCAGACCACTCCCCATATTAATATCTTCTAAACGCTCTTTCATTATCTCTACTGAATCGCCCAGCTTTTCACGCATGGTATTTTCCTATATATAAATACTTCATTATTTTGAGCCGTGTTACTACTCGATTCGCAAGAGTAAGCGCCCAATTTTGGCTTATTCTCACTTAATTTCACCCAACAGTCCATGGCTTCTAAGACATTGTTTCTCGCTGCCTAGTCACTGCTTTGAGCTCACCTTCATGTGGGCTAACCTCTACTTATGACTCGATTATAGCCATCGACCTAAGACATCTTGCAATACATCAATTTTAATCGGTTTTGCTACATAATCAGACATCCCAGACGCTAAACACTCTTGCCGAATTTCAGCAGAAGTATTTGCCGTTAAAGCGATAATCGGAATAGGCGCTTGTGCATTATCATCTTCATATTGGCGCAGTGCTTGAGTTGTTTGAAAGCCATCCATGTCGGGCATATGACAATCCATAAAAATCAAATCAAATCCCCCCGACTTAATGGCATCAAGACACTCTTTACCAGATTCAACACAAACCGCATCAAGCTGCATATTACGCAATATTTTTTCTGCTACCATACGATTAACTTTATTATCTTCAACAATCAGTATTTTTTTCGCCTCAGTAACATCAACACTAGGCAACTCATCAATATTATCCGCCTCCCTACTAAGAACTAAATTTACCGGCAAAGAGCAATTTACCAAGGTTCCTACAGGGCTATTATCAACGATAGACAAGTGACCGTTCATTAAATTGATAATATCGTTACAGATTGTTAAGCCAATTCCTAAGCCATCAAATTCTCGAGTAAAAGAAGTATCCTGCTGACGAAAAGCTTCAAACATTGCAGTCTTATGCTCTTCAGGAAAACCTATGCCATTATCGCTAACATTCAATTTCAACATTAACCCTTCCTGAGCATTCTCAAGATAAATTGAACAGTAAACACGCCCTCCTTGAGTAAATTTAACTGCATTTCCTAACAAATGCCTAACAAGTTGACGAAACTTAACACCATCTAATTCAATGTTATTTTCCTTGACTAGCCGATCCATATAAATAATAAGTTCATTATTACTTTTCTTAGATTTTTCTTCTAATTCAAGTAAGGTATGTTGTAACAAATTAGGGATTGAAACTGGGGCTAAGTTTATTATCTGCTCATTTTTTTCTAACGACCCTAGCGTAAGCATATCTTCTACAAGTTCTAATAAGTTATTCAAAGAACGATCCGCAATGCTTACATATTCTTCAATGTCCTTATTACCCTGGTATGCAATCAATTGCATTGCCCCCATCGCACCATTGATTGGCGTTCTTAATTCATGACTTACTATGGCTAAAAATTCACTTTTTGCTTTATTAGCCTCTTCAGCTTTTAAACGTGAAACATCCAATTCTTTTAAAGCACGCTTTTGAGATTGCTCAGACCGTTGTAAAGCCAGAGCCATGGCATTAACGCCTTTCTGTAAGCCTCCTATTTCTGAGCCATCCGTCACTTTAATTTGGTTATTTAGCTGTCCCTGAGCAATTTTTGACAACTCATTTGATACACCTTCAATGGGCTCTGAAATTGATTTAGCCATACGTCGAGCCAACAACAAACACAACATTAAGATAAAGCTGGCCCAGGCCATCGATTTTGCAACAATGAGTAGTGCGCGATTACGTCCTAAAATATGGCTTAATTCAATACTCACATACGCGATATCAGTATGAATTACTGCCTGATGGCCAATATCATCAAAATCTGAAAATTCAGAAAAAACGTCTTGCTCCTGGCTTACCGAGCTGCGATATAGGGCGATATCCTCTGCATTTAGCTCCGTATACTCAGTAGTTTGTCGCTGATAAATTATCTGCCCATCAGGCGTTGTAATACTCACTCTAACGACCGCAGGAGCCGCTATTGCATTTTCAACTAAAGGCTCCAACAAGCTAAAATTTCCTGATATGACAGGGTACTCGATAGATGCCGCTAGCTGACTGGATAATATCGTTCCAACCGTAGCAACCTCTACTTTAGCATCGTTTATTCTCTGCCAAATAAATAAGCTAATTAGTAGTACAAACATAATGAAGGCAGGAACAAGGCCTAACATTCGCGCTCTATTGCGAATACTCCAATGAGAAATTTTCAACATTATTTATCCCCCATTTGCTGTAGGAGAACATCATCATTTAAAACACGAATATTTAATGAACGAGCAACTTGTTTATTAAACAAAATGCGATAGTACGGATTATAATCAGCCTTAAGCCATTCCCCACTCTTCTGGTGCCCTTGAACAACATCAATAATTCTTCGGGCAATATGAGATAAGTCGCTGAACGTAGTGGCAAAGCTGCCCGCTTTTAAATAAGCTCGAGAAGGGCCAATAAGCACTTTTTGCTGTCGATATGAGGTAATAAGTATATTTTTAATATTTTTCGCATTGTAAATTTCATTATTGTAATTGCCTAATAACAGACGAGTACCTTTCAATACATGAAATAATGCCTGATTAATATTTTCATAATCGGCAATATTCACTACCTTCAATAAACTCTGCTCTTTTTTAGTCAAAGTCATGAGGGTCTTATTCATATCTTGGGTATTATTCACAAGTAAACCCAGCTTTTTATTACCAGGAACTAAAAGATTCGCTAGTTTTAATTGTCTTGTAAGTGGAGGCTCTATGAAAATTGATGTATTAGCATTAGCCGTTCTAGATTGCTCGGCCGTCACCATGACAGCAATACGATTAGGATATTTAGAAAAATCAAAATGAGTCGATGGCTTCGCACCCATAACAATGACATAGGCGTCAGAATCAACAGTGACCGGTTTCTTCCTAGTACTGACAGAGTAAGAAAACTCAGGTGCAATTTCAGTTAACTGATTCAACAGTTTATTGATTGCAGATGTATTTTTTTCAGCAACCAAAACAATACTATCCTGAGCTGCAAATAGCGGCCAAGATAATAACGTTAGCAAGAGTAGCCTAAAATAAAACACGGTTAAAAACCTAGCGTCCATGCTGTTGATAATTCCTAAAATTCTATTGAGAGCTGGCCATAAAATATATTAGGCGAAGAGTGGATTTGATTCTGATAATTCAATGGTGCCTTAGGCTGCCTATTATGTTGAATGTAATATGAAACTTCAGCATTCAAGCCTGCTACAGTAAAAGGTTTTATAATGTTTAACTGAAACCGTTCATAAGGTTGATCAATGTGTCGGCTATCTTGGTTAAAATAGCTCAAACTCGCTAACCAACTCGCGCTACTATACATCCAACTAATGACCGTACTATTCTCTGAACTTAAGCGTCGCTCAAGCTTTTCAACTTTAATTGCGTCCTTATCGGATAGTGAATTTCCTACATAGCGACTATCAACATCTACATATGAATAGGTTAACCACAATGAATGATGATGATTTAATCGACTCGACAATTGTATTTCAGCACCATCAACATCCGCTTCGTTATCGTTGCTAATATCAGTCGCTTCCAAGGTAATGGGGTCAGAAATCATATCGCGCATTTCTTCATGAAATACCTTCAAATCCAATTCCGTACTAGTACCTGCCAAACTGCCTGCTACAAAATAGCCGACTTCATAACTCGTTATTCTTTCTTGTTTAAGCTTCTTCTCAGCATCTTCTACTACGTTTGTCTGATAAAAGTCAGCGCTAGAGAGACCAAGGTAATTAGCATCAAGGTCGGTAATTGTAACGATAAACTTAGGCTGAGATTCCAATAAATCAGGTGAGCGAACTGCCTGAGAAGCAACAACCCGAATACTTTGCTGAGGATCAATTAAAAAGTTAGCGGCTAATCGAGGTGAGAATGCGGCATCATTATGCGTTTCATACTCATACATGCCACCCGCGTTTAGTGTCATGAAATGACCTATTCTATATTCTGCATTAACAAAGGCTCGCCAAGTCTCATTACTCACCCCTCCACCAAAATAGGCTTGAGAATCAGCCGAATCTCGTCGATAGCTGAGTCCGGTGACTGAGCGAAAATCATCTGACCAGCGCATGGTATCCTGCCATTCGATATCAACTCGCTGCTCGGCTAAATCAAGATCCGTATCACCGCAGGACACTTCACTAAAATCGGCCGCTAAGTTCGGCACGTTGGATAGAGCCACCTGAGTCAGGTCTAAGTCTTGCTGAGTGATCGCTATCGAATTCCCAGTAAAATTTTCTACAATCCCCATCATCGTTACGGGATCAAAGGCGCCTGCCTGTAAGCCACCAACGATTCCCTGAATATCGTTGCTATCTGCATACAAGTTCGGTAAAGCAGCGACAATATCAGCCCATCCTGCGTTCTGATGATATAGTTGTGCTAAATTTGTTTCCAACGCTAGAGTCGAAACACATACATCCTTTTCTTGCTGACGATCCTCTTTCTGCCAATACATTTGCAGATGAGATTGATGTTGAGGTGAAAACTCTTTCTGCCAACGACCATAGACATAGCCATTTTGGGTCGTTTTATCAGGAGGTGTTTGATCAAAGTCGATCTGACGCATCTCGGTTTTACCCGATTTATAACCCATCTGAACATCTAAAGAACTTGATTCATCTAACTCATGATTTACATAAGCATTAATAAAACCGTGTTTACGACCATCTCTTAATACATCACTACCGGTTGACTCCAAACCATCAAATCCTTCATCAGCTTTTACCGAACCACTGATGCGTAAACTGGTTGAATCAAACATTAGGCCATGCCGAAAGTGTACATCCTGAACACCCTTGTTACCTTTGCGCCAAGAAACCAAAGTGCCATGACCATCTTCTGGGTGCTTAGTTAATACATTGATCACACCTAAATAGGAATTCGCACCATAAAGTGCGGCATTTGGACCTCGTGTAACCTCAATACGATCAATATCCTCAATCGCTAAGCCGATATCATCCCAAATCACACTGGCAATAGCAGATTTATAAACTGATCGGCCATCCACGAGGACCTGCAAACGGCGCATAATATTAGGGTTTGAAGTATGATAAGCAACGGATGCATTATTATCATCATCTGTATGCCCCACAAACATGCCTGGCACGAATTTCATTAACTCAGGGAGAGTTCTAACACCCCAAAGCTTTATTTGTTCCGAGGTGATAACCGTGACACTGGCAGGGACTTCGGCCTTAGGTTGCTTTAAGCGTGAAGCGGTGAGTACCATCGGAATCTCTTCCCCTAGTATGGAATCTTCTTCCCAAGCAAAATCATCGCTGAAATCTTGGTCCTGAATATCCTTCAGATCAGTATCTTGGCTGAAGGCAGAATGAGAAACACAGCTAATAATGAGAGATAACAATAATTTCTTCATCGTTCCAAGCTTCCTATTTATAATATTCTTACTATTTAACATTGAGTCTAGGCGGAATAACGCCCTAGGTAAACTGCTTCTATGACGATCTTATGGGTAACTAAAGTCGTTTTCTATAACTGACAGGGACTAAAGATCAGTTTATAATCTTAATTATTAAACATTAAATGCCAACTTATAGGATACATCATGGGTTACAATACCATTCCTGCAGGTAAAGATTTACCAAACGACATCTATGTTGCCATTGAAATTCCAGCCAATGCGTCACCGATCAAGTACGAAATTGATAAAGATATGGATGCGTTATTAGTCGACCGCTTTATGGCTACACCTATGTTCTACCCGGCTAACTATGGGTACATTAACAATACTCTGGCAGATGATGGCGACGCACTAGACGTGCTCGTAATCACTCCATATCCTGTGATGCCAGGCTCTGTAATTCGAGCCCGCCCTGTTGGCGTTTTAAAAATGTCAGACGAAGCCGGTGGTGATGAGAAATTATTAGCAGTTCCTCACGAAAAATTAACCCAACTATATAACGATATTCATGATATTGACGACGTTCCTCAATTATTGAAAGATCAAATCGTTCATTTCTTCGAACACTACAAAGATCTTGAAAAAGGTAAGTGGGTTAAAGTTGAAGGTTGGGAAAATGCTGACTCTGCACGTGCAGCGATTCTGAAATCAGCGGCTGCTTATAAAGGTTAATCACCTTCGATAAGCCTTCATGCTGATCACACGTTCTTTTAGATACTTTAAAGCTCTAAAGATCAGCATGACAATTTGTACACACTCCTGTTTTATTCTATTTTATCTATCTGGCTCTACGTATTTATGACTTCACTACCTATCAACCAATTATTGCTGCGTAATCCAGAAGTAATTAACGACCAACTGATAATGGTCAATTCTCCAATGGATCAAGGTTTATTCAAACTGGTTAAGCCCCATAATTGCCAGTTAATCAACTTTGATGCGCGTATTCATCAAGCCTGCGTGAAACAAGGCCTGCGTTCTGAGTTCGGAGTACCCACTCAGCATACCTTCTCTGCTGCATTAATCTATTGGCCTAAATCGAAAGCCTTCGCCCATAGCTTATTACGCTGGCTGGCCAGCCAAATTCAACAATCTACAACGGTTTACCTGCTCGCCGCAAATGACGCTGGCGGCAGAAGTTTAAACAATGCAGTTAAAGATTTTGGTGACGACATTGTTAAAGTGGATGTCGCGCGTAAATGTTCTTTATGGTCTTTCAAACTGACCCCTATTGATGACTTCAGCTGGGAAAAAGAAATCAGCACTTTCCAGTACGACAACTTAGAAGATAATGCTTTAGAATTCTCTACCTATCCTGGTGTTTTCAATGCCGGTAAGTTAGATGCGGGTACAAAACTACTACTCGATAACATCAAGTTAAATAAACGTGGCCGTGTATTAGACCTTGCCTGCGGAAGCGGTGTTATTGGCTTAACCTGCAAATTACGCCAGCCAGAACTCTATGTAGAAATGGTTGATATCGACGGTATGGCACTGGCATCTGCTGAGCGGAACAGCAAAAAACTGGGGCTAGATTGTCCAATATTTGTTAGTGATGGCCTGAGTAATACTAAGAAATTCAATACCATTGTTTGCAATCCGCCTTTTCATCAAGGTAAAGAAACCGATTACAATTTCGCCCAGCAGCTCATTCGTACAGCCAAACAGCACTTATTACCGAGAGGTGAAGTTTGGATTGTGGCCAACCGCCAACTTGCTTATGAACAATGGGCTGAAAAAAGCTGTCATAGTGTAGAGACTGTCGTAGTGGGCAATGGTTTTAAGCTATTAAGACTGAAATACTGATCGCCACTGATCAGAACTGATATTGAGTCTTCTTAACGCGAATTAACTCAGCCAATAAAAGCAAAATCAGAAACATCATCTAAGCTTTACTTATGTCTCAAACAGCTTAGGAAATACCATGATTTTGCTCTATTCAATATTTGCTTGCAGCGTAATGCTAGGTGGTCTTATCGTCGCCATCAGTATCATCCGTGGCGGTTATACTGATACTTCAAATATTAGTGCCTTCCAATATACGCCAGAAGAACACTCATAAAGAACATTCCACCGCTCTGATCACGAGTACCTAAGCCTCGGACTGGAGTCGATTAACTCGACGCCAGTTCAAGATCAGCATGACCTGAATTGCAATCATCGGCAGCGCGACCCACATAATTCCCTGCCACCCTAATAAAATTAATAATACTCCCGAGCCTAAAGAAGCCACAGCTTGTGCACTAAATATTATTAGATCATTTAATCCCTGCATACGATGCGTCTCATTAGCATGATACATCTGAGGTAATAAAGCCGTTCCTGCGACAAACAATAAATTCCAACCCAAGCCCAGTAATATTAAAGCCCCCCAATAATGCACCAAGGCTTGGTCCCAATAAGCTACAAACAAACAAACACAATAAATCCCTAAGCCTGCCCACATCATCACCGTAAAGCCTAGCTTTCGAACCAACCAACCTGAAAATAACGATGGGATAAACATGGCCATAATATGGCTTTGAATAACCCATTTAGTTTCTTCTAAACTGTAGTGATTTAACTCATACATGCTGATCGGGGTAGCCGTCATAATGAAGCTCATCACAGCAAAGCCTACTGCTGCACTCCCCACCGCCAACAATATACCAGGACTGGATAACAGCTCTCCAATACTGCG
>MAAB01030475.1_pt1 | contig 13101 bp, 10 predicted proteins | sample 1115991 | NCBI WGS metagenome assembly MAAB01 (sample SAMN04961124, study PRJNA320927) | seawater metagenome | isolation source: sample BD02T18 sea water enriched with oil for 18 days | place: USA:Gulf of Mexico | collected 2013-07-27
CATACAAGGTTCTCAAGTGGGCAAGATCTCTGTTCTTGATAACAAAGCTTATGTTGCTGTAACTAAAGCCGCTTTAAATTTAGCCTTGAAAAAGTTATCAAAAGGTAAAATGAAAGGTCGTACGTTCAATGCTCGCCATTTAACTAATTAGTTTCTTGATTCATTTCATTACTTGATAAAAATTTCGATGAAACATGCCTACCAAGAGCTGCTTGCTAACAAGCAGCTTGATTTTGATAATGCACAAACTCAAGCTATAGATGCTTTAATGCTGTTATCTGAGCAGTTGCTAGCCCAGCAGACGTTGCCGGAAAAATTAAAAGAAAATATCCCTGGGTTATATTTTCATGGCAGGGTCGGTCGAGGTAAAACAATGTTGATGGATTTGTTCTATCAACACTTAGCAATTAAAAACAAGAAACGTATTCACTTCCATCACTTTATGGAAAGTGTGCATCAACAATTAGCACAGTTAACGGGGCAAGCTGAGCCTCTTAGTCATATAGCTGCTGAGTGGTCTAAAAATATTGACTTATTATGCTTTGATGAGTTTTATGTAAATGATATTGGCGATGCTATGTTATTGAGTGGGCTTTTTTCTGCACTCTTTGCCCAAGGTATTACACTTGTTGCTACTTCTAATTGTCTACCGGAACAACTGTACCGGAATGGTTTACAAAGAGAGCGTTTCTTACCCACTATTGCATTAATTAATCAATATTGTCAGATTGTTTCTATCGATGGTGATGTTGATCATCGACGGGCAAAATTTATAAAATACAACTGTTATAATAATTATTATTTGCTTAATAACCATGGCAATACAAAGTTAATTGAACGTTTTCAAGCCTTGACTAACAAAGGTGAGTTAACTCCGGGGGAGATTAAAGTTAATCATCGACAAATAAGCTATATAGCTAAGCATGATAACGTTATTTATTTTGAATTTTTTGCTCTGTGCTCTGGCCCTCGAAGTCAGCGAGACTATATGGCCATTGCTAAAGAGTTCGATATTGTTTGTATTGAAAATGTGCCTAAGTTTTCTGGTGACTTAGTACCAGCAGTGTTTTCAGGAGTTGAGGATAGTTATCAACGCAGTGGTGTTTTAATGGGAGAGTTGCAACAACTTGATGATGAAGCGAGACGTTTTATTGCGTTAGTAGATGAGTTCTACGATCAAAACATCAAATTAATTGTTAGTGCTCAAGTTGACATTTTTGACCTTTATCAAGGGCAACAACTCAGTTTTGAATTTGAGCGCTGTCAGTCGCGATTAATTGAAATGCAGCAAAGTTAAGAGTTTGTATAAAGCATCATTAACTCGTCAAATTGACTAAATTAGTGGCTTATATTATTTGTACTAAACTGCAGAAATTACTATCTTATTGAAAAGTAATAATAAATAAAGTTGGCATTATGTTTGTAACCTTTATGTTAATCATAGCTAGTCTTATAACATTGACGTGATAACTAGTTTTACTTTCCTAGTTACAACACGGGTAAGCTAGCTTTTGAAATAACGTTCATTCATTGCAATCATTGACTCAATATCAAATAATAAAATACAACTTAAGGATTAGAACATGACTTCTTTTCACCCAACAATAATCGCTAGCATTCTTTCCGTATCCGTTGCATCACCTGTTGTCTTCGCAAATACATCATGTAATGTAAATTTATCGGCGGGTTTTGCAATCCAAACTAATTCGATTGAATTTTTACAAGCTGAGGGTGCAGATGGTACGCAAGAACGGCGTTTATATAGCATCCTTGATGGTAAAAAGCTCTTGGTTAATAATCAAGAAGTGCAGTTATCTGATGAGCAACAAGCTCTTGTAAAAAAATATGATGGGCAAATTCGTCACTTAGTACCTCAGGTTAAAAATGTAGCTATTGAAGGTGTTGATCTAGCTATTGAAGGTGTAAATCTTGCGTTCAATGGATTACTTGGTGAGGGCAATGCAGTTGCAGCAGATTTAACGACAGAGTTAACATTGATTCGAGAACAAGTCGCCACTAACTTATCCATTGAAAATGGCGTTTCTGTTGGTGTGGAAGGTCTGGAAAGTGAAGGCTTGCTTGGAAAAGACTTTGATAAGCGTATTGAGTCGGTAGTTGAAAAAGCAGTATTGAACTCTATGGGCAGTATCTTAATCGCTATGGGCCAACAAATGATGGCTTCAGGAGGGGATCAGGAAAACTTTGAAACGCGCATGGAAAATTTTGGTGAAAATATCGAACATGAGATGACGACCCGATCTGCTGTAATTGAAAAGAAAGCAGAAGCGCTATGTAGCAGTATTGTTGAGGTTGATGCATTAGAAGAGCAACTAAAACGTGAGATTAAGCCACTCGCCCGAATTAATATTTTTACCGTGACACAAACACACCATGAAGAAAAGCCTAACCCGACAAAAATGTAACCGTTATATTGACAGCTTCAGACATAGGAATGATTAGCCTTGTTAGTTACTCTTATGAGTGAAAATAAGGAATATAGTTCAACACACTGGCCTCGCACTGTTATAATTGCGGGGTCTTTTTTATCTTTATATTTTGTTATATATGCACGCAGTTCATCAATTACACCAATACCGTAAAAGTATAAGTACAACAACCTACAAAGCACGGGGGCAAAGAGTCATTCGTTGTCCGTTATGCCAACTTGCGAAACAGTATTGTATTTGTGGAATATCACCAGATAAAGCACAAGTGCAGAGCACTGCAGGATTTTTGTTGTTAATGTATGACACTGAAGTTTTAAAACCGAGTAATACAGGAAAGCTCATTGCAGACCTTATTCCTGATACTTTTGCCTTTTTATGGTCAAGAACACAGGAAAATATTGAATTACTCGATGTGCTTAATGATGATAAATGGTTTCCTCTTGTTGTTTTTCCACAAGAATATGCTGATGATGAGCGAAAAGTGTTTACTAATAAAGTTATTTGCCCTGCTGGTAAAAGACCTTTATTTATCATGCTTGATGGTAGTTGGCGTGAAGCGAAAAAGATGTTTCGAAAAAGCCCCTATTTAAATAAATTTCCACTGGTATCATTTGATGCTAAAACGGCTGTTGAAGCTGTAAGTGGTCAATGCCAAAATGATAACAATGGCCAATTATCACCTGTAGGTTTGGATTCCCGCTATACGGTAAGAAAAACGGAGCTCGAACATCAATTTTCAACCGCTGAGGTTGCAGCTAGAGTTTTAGATATGCATGGGGAAGCTACTAATGCTCATCTGTTGGATTTATGGTTTGATGTATTCAATTTTCAATATCAAAAAAGTGTCTGTCAGCGTAATAAGGGTAATGTTAACGCAATCGAAAACTATCAACTTTATTTAGACAAGATATATCGATGAAATCTTAAGTTATTGTTTGTTGAGAAGAGTAAGTTTAACTAAGGATTGCTTTAGTCTTGCTTTAAAATCGTATTTACGAAGGTCATTAATCAATTAGAGAATACAAAAGCCCCGTTTATATAATTATAAACGGGGCTTTATTTTATACTTTTAATCGAATCTGAAGGGGTAACTTTCCCCTTAAGCAATTAGTGTAATATTCTAGCGCGTATAGTGCCGTCAACGTCTTTTAACTGTTCTAATGCTAACGTACTGTCTTCTGAGTCAAGATCGATAACAACATAACCAATCTTGTCATCTGTTTGTAAGTATTGTGCTGCAATGTTTATATTGTGTTCAGCAAATGCTTGGTTTATTTGTGTTAAAACACCGGGTTGGTTATGGTGAATATGCAATAAACGACTGGTGTTCTTTTGACCAGGGAAAGCGTGATCAGGTAAAGATACTTCAGGGAAGTTTACTGCAGATAAACTTGAACCATTATCTGAATATTTAGCCAGTTTTGTCGCAACTTCTAAACCTATATTGGCTTGTGCTTCTTTAGTACTACCACCAATGTGCGGAGTTAAGATAACATTATCAAAGCCGCGTAAAGCCGAAATAAACTCTTCATCATTGCTTTTAGGCTCAACAGGGAATACATCAATTGCCGCGCCAGCTAATTTCTTACTATCTAACGCTTCTGCTAAAGCAGGGATATCAACGACAGTTCCACGAGAAGCATTAATTAAAATAGCTCCTTCTTTCATTGCTGTGAATTGGGCTGTTGAAATCATATTTTGAGTTTGCACGGTTTCGGGAACATGCAAGCTAACTACATCAGCTTCACCAAGTAATGCATCTAACGATGGCGCTTGACTTGCATTACCTAGTGGCAATTTAGTTTCTACGTCGTAAAAACGAACTCTCATACCTAGCGTTTCAGCCAAAATACCTAGCTGCATACCAATATGACCGTAACCAATAATACCGAGTACTTTACCACGGGCTTCTACTGAACCAACGGCTGATTTAAACCATTCACCACGATGAGCCTTTGCACTTTTCTCAGGGATACCACGCAGTAATAATAACGTTTCACCAAGAACAAGTTCAGCAACTGAACGAGTATTCGAGAAGGGGGCATTAAAAACAGGTATACCGCGAGTTTGAGCAGCGGTTAAATTAACTTGGTTTGTGCCAATACAAAAACAACCGATAGCAACCAATTTTTTTGCATGACTCAGTACTTTTTCTGTTAACTGAGTACGTGAACGAATGCCAATAAAATGAACATCTGCAATTTTTTCAATTAACTCACTTTCAGAAAGTGAGGTTTTAAGTGATTCAATGTTTGTATAGCCTTTCAGCTTCAATTCTTCGAGAGAGCTTGGATGCAAGCCTTCAAGTAATAAAATTTTAATCTTACTTTTTGCTAATGAGTTTTGGTTGGCAATGATCATAAATTGGCTTCACTTATCAAAATTAAACGGCTAAATATTCTTTCGTTTAGATGGCTAGATATCTAAATAGAGGTTTAACATATCATATAGTGTATAAACTCTAAAGGGTTTATTGAGCACTTTATAGAATAAATATGCTCAAAATCTGATTTTTTACTTAAAAACAGGCGTGATCCATAAATTATTGGATAACTTGAATACCATCTTGGCTACCTAGTACTAAGATGTCTGCGCCTCTAAGTGCAAATAAGCCATTAGTGACCACGCCAACAATAGCGTTAATTTGAGTTTCTAGTGCTTTAGGTTCAAGGATTTCGAGGTTGTATACATCAAGAATGACATTACCATTATCTGTTGTTACTCCTTGACGATAGACTGGATCTCCACCTAATTTTACTAATTCACGTGCGACATAACTTCGCGCCATAGGTATTACTTCAACAGGTAATGGAAAGTTGCCCAGTACCTTTACTTGTTTTGAATTATCTGCAATACAAATAAATTTCTTGGCGACAGCTGCAACAATTTTTTCACGGGTTAAGGCTGCGCCACCGCCTTTGATCATTGCCATGTGTTGCGTAATCTCATCAGCGCCATCAATATATACATCTAGGTCATCAACGCTGTTTAAATCAAACACCTCAATACCATGTGCTTTTAATCGTTTGGTAGACTCTTCTGAGCTGGAAACCGCACCTGTTATGTTATCTTTTATAGACGCTAAAGCATCAATAAAAAAGTTAACTGTTGAACCTGTACCAACACCAACGATAGTGTCATTTTCAATGAATTCTAATGCCTTGATGGCGGCTGCGTTTTTCATTTCATCTTGAGTCATGTTATTTGCCTTGTTACCAAACTATTATCGTTTAAAGGGATATCAGCGGGTAATAGTAAAGTGAGTACTAATAAGCCTTATATCAAACAGACTAATTTATTGGTCAGCTTAGAGTTACATTAGCGAGTTTAAAAGGCTTACATGCAGCGTTATTAATTTTGACAAGGGAATAACCATTCTCTTCAATCAATGCCTTGCCTCTAAGCCTTTAATTCTCGCTAAGTGATCAATAAAATAGTTCGATTGGTATTAAAGGGCGCTAAAGGGCAATTATAACACTAAAATATTCTGATAGTTAAAGGTTAGTTACATCAATGACTGTTTGTTTTATGAAATGTTATGACTTGTGAATAATGGAAGGATTCGTTAAAACTTCATTGAGAAACAAATCGTCAGAATGAATAGAAAAAGGCCCAGTACTCAATAGCCTTTATTCATACAAGGTAAGAAATAATAGCGAATAGTAATTTACTTTGGCATTGCACTGATTGAAACAGAGTTGTTATCTTGCGCAATTGCCTGAGAGTATGGTGATATTGCTCTTATATTACTTGTCTGGTTTTCTTTTTCCCCCTTAATTTGTACACCAATTGGTGTGCTATCAGGAAAATAGTTTGCTTGGCGTTGCGCAAAGGCTAGCATCATTCGCTGATCTTCAGGCATGGGTCTGTTAAGTAGTAAAAGCATAAGTTGCTGATCAGATGATGCAGACTTTTTAATAGAGCCTTTTTGGTAGGTTGTAAATTCACTATGATTAAATTTTTTCGCAAAGTAGTGGTTGTTTTCTGTACTTAAATTTCCTTGCATTGAATTAGAACAAGCTCCAAGTAAGAAACAAAAAAGTAACCCGACTGCTATTTTAAATACTGTCATAACAAACCTAATGATTAGTAATACGATTGAATTACTATCTATAGGGCAAGTGTTATGCCATAAAATAGAGCTTGATAATTGAAGGGATTTTATAAATTATAATAGTATGAAAAGGCTACTAAAATAGACGAGTAAAATTTAAATAAATTTTTATTTATCATAAAAAAAGCTCATTCAATACTTCTTTTTTGAATAATAAGTATTGAATGAGCTTGATAATAGTGAATAGCGTCAAATTTTTAGCTATTCATTATTATAAGAATAATTACTCTTCTGAAACGGCGCGTAATAATTCATTGATCCCAACTTTAGCTAACGTTTTTGCATCAACTTTCTTTACGATAATAGCAGCATATAAACTGTATGTACCGCAAGCAGAAGGTAAATTACCCGGTACTACAACAGAGCCAGCAGGTACTCTACCATAATGAGTCTCGCCTGTTTCTCGGTCAAAAATGCGTGTACTTTGGCCGATATAAACGCCCATTGAAATAACAGCGCCTTCTTCTACGATAACGCCTTCTACAATTTCAGAACGTGCACCAATAAAACAGTTATCTTCAATGATTGTCGGTCCAGCTTGTAAAGGCTCCAGTACTCCACCAATGCCTACACCACCAGATAAATGTACATTCTTGCCTATTTGCGCACAAGAGCCCACCGTTGCCCAAGCATCTACCATACAGCCTTCATCGACAAATGCACCGATATTGACAAAACTCGGCATTACTACAACATTTTTTCCAACAAAGCTGCCCGTACGTACACTTGCACCTGGCACGACACGTACACCATCGGCTTCAAACATTGCTTGTGTGTAACCGTCATATTTCATTGGAACTTTGTCAAAAAAGGTACTTTCTGCGCCGTCAATTACTTGGTTATCCCATATACGAAAAGAAAGTAATACCGCCTTTTTAAGCCATTGGTTCACCTGCCAGTTACCATCTACTTTCTCTGCGACACGGGCACTACCATTATTCAGTGCCGCCAAAGCGTCAAGGACAGCGCCTTTAATCTCACTTGAAACGGTTGCAGGGGAAATGCTGGCTCTGTTTTCAAAGGCTTGCTCTATTACGCTGGCTAAATGTTTTAAATCGGTCATTAGGTGTTCCTATTTGAAATTTATAAATGTTATAAGGCTGTAAATTAATCAATCAATTTCTTGCGTCAATCGCAAAGCTAGAGCCTCTTGCTCTTCGTTAGTTAGTGCATCATCTTTTTCGGTAGAAATGGTAAAAACATCATCAGCTTTTTCACCAAAGGTTGTTATTTTTGCTGAGTGGATATTAACCTTTGCTTCTAGAAAAACTTGGCTAATATTAGACAATAATCCAGGTCTATCTAAGGCGATGATCTCTATCATGGTTCGATTTTTTGCATGTATTTTAATAAAGTTAACGCGTAGCGGTACTTTAAACTTTTTCATGTGCCTTGCTAGTTTGGGCTCTGGAAGCTCACAGATGTCAACTTGCTGCAGCCTATCGACTAAGGTTTGACTCATTTCTTTGGTATAGAAACGTTCTCTTAACGGCTTATTACGACTGTCGAGCACAACAAAGGTATTTACCGTGTAACCTGTTTTCGTTGTGATAATTTTTGCATCATGGATGGACAGCTTTTTTGTGACCAAAAATGAAACGGTATTGGCGAAAGTATTATTCTTTTCTTTGGTAAAAATAAAAACTTCTGTACCACCTCTATAAGGTATAGGGCTAATTAATACTAGTGGCTTCTCCCTATTATGCTCAATAATGTTTTCACATTGGCGAGCGATTTGCTCAGGTGAATAACGTAAAAAATAGTCAATTCTAAATTCACGCCATAACGCTTTAATACTTTGCTCATTAACATTATTTTCGCTAAGTAAACTCAAAGCTTGTTGTTGATTTTCTCGGATTTTAGAACGAACTTCTACGGGTTTCTCTAAGCCATGTCTAAAAGCACTTAAGGTATTAAAGTAGAGCTCTTCAAGTAGATTGGCTTTCCAATTATTCCAGAGGCTTTCATTGGTACCACGCATGTCCGCAACTGTTAAACAATAGAGGTAATTTAAATGGGCCTCATCGCGTACAATTTCGCCAAAAGTTCTAATAACATTTTCATCGTTAATATCACGACGTTGGGCGGTAACAGACATTAATAAGTGGTGTTCAACAAGCCAGGCCACCATATTACTATCATGTTTGCTTAATTGATGTGACATACAGAAAGTTAATGCATCAACAGCACCTAATTTAGCATGATCACCACCACGACCTTTACCAATATCATGGAAAAACCCTGCTAGGTAAAGTACTTCGGGTTTGCGAATTTTTTGTACTATTTTGCTACACAATGGAAATTTGTGGTTATGTTCTTTTTGACTAAATTGATGTAAATTTTTGATGACGCGATAGCTATGTTCATCTACTGAGTAGGCATGGAAAAGATCAAATTGCATTTGGCCAGCAATATTGCGCCATAGCGGTAGGTATGAACTTATTATACTATGTCGGTGCATCAAGGTTAATGCTAGTCCTAAGCCACGCGGATGACGAATAATAGCCATAAACATTCGACGACACTCAGCATAATCAATTAACCCGGAAATTAATCGTCTACGCGCATTACGCAATAGTCGCATTGTATGTGAGTGTATACCTTTAATACCAGGCTCTTGAGCAATAATTAAAAACATTTCAATCATTTTGACTGGTCGCATAAATATACGATCATTTCTGGTATTGATTAGTTTATCAACCAGCTCAAAATCTTGGTTAATAATACTAATACTGCTCAGTTCAGGCTTTTTAATAATAGCCTGTTCAAAATGCTGCAACAGCATAGTATTTAATTCTGTAACGCGGGCAATGATACGAAAGAAACGTTTCATCATACGTTCTACTGGCGCTTTGCCTTCATCACCAAAGCCCATCATTTTTGCAACATCAGCTTGATAATCAAATAAAAGTCGGTTTTCGCTACGGCCAGCTACGAAATGCAAGGCAAAACGCATACGCCATAAATAATCTTGCGACTCTAACAATTCAAAAAATTCATTTGGGTAGAGATAGTTATGCTCTACCAATTCTTCCAAGGAGTCAGCTGAAAAGTGGCGTTTAGCTACCCAAGCGATGGTTTGAATATCACGTAAACCACCAGGGTTTGCTTTTAAATTAGGCTCAAGCGTATATGCTGCGCCGCGGTACTGTTGGTGCCTATCTTCTTGTTCTTTGCATTTAGCAATAAAGAACTTTTCAGAGGTCCAAAAGACATCTTCACTTAATAAAGGTGTTAACTGCTGGGTAAGTGTTTCGTTTCCGGTTATTTGCCGCATTTCCATTAAATTTGTGGCTACGGTTACTTCATTTACTGCTTGTTTTAAACACTCTTTAATGGAACGAACGCTATGGCCAATATCAAGTTTAATGTCCCAAAGTTGAGTAATAAAGCTAGATATTTTCTCTTCAAGTTCAAGATCTACCTCTTCTTGGGTCAATAATAATATATCAACATCAGATTGAGGGTGTAATTCACCACGACCATATCCGCCGACAGCAATTAAAGTGATTTGAAACTCATCAAGGTGATGCTGGCACCAAAGCTTCTTTAAGATAGCATCAACAAAAACAGCTCTTGCAGAGAGTAAATCATTTATATCGTTATCAATAAAAACGTCTTTTAACCAGCTGTTAAAAGATTGGCTTAATTGGCAGATATCTCGGGTAGATAAAAAGTCAGCACTAATGGCTAATTTATCAATGAAGTGTGGCGGAACTATATGTACGGATACGGGATGACTAGTCAAGAGCTTACCTTTTATCTATAGCGAATAATCTGTGTGTCGAAGTATTTTTACCTAGCAATAATCCGTGTGCATATTTTATAGAGCTTTTATCACTTCACTTTAACATACTGTGATGAGCTAATGATTATTCCATTATCAAACACAGTTAAGATGAAGACATGTTATCCAAGCGTTTTATCAAAGTAAAAAAATCTATATCTATTGCGATAAATACCCCAGTCATAACGGGTTATGTATAGCCTTTATAGACAATAGATTTAATTCCGATAAAATTTTTGCATCTAGATTAGTCACAGGTATTGATACTAATTATGTAATATACGCGCAATCGTTTCTTCTTTACGTAGTGTTAAAATCTCACAACCTGTCTTAGTAACGACAATGGTGTGTTCCCACTGTGCAGATCTTTTACCGTCGACAGTATAAACAGTCCAATTATCTGTTTTATCTAAAACAGTTCCAGCGCGGCCGAGATTTACCATAGGTTCAATGGTAAAACACATGCCTACTTCCATTTTAGTTTTGTCATTGTTTTTGTAGTGCATAATTTGTGGTTCTTCATGAAACTCTTTTCCAATCCCATGACCACAGTAATCTTTAACAATAGAGTAACGGCCCGACTTTTTAATGAACTTTTGTATTGTTGCACCAATTTCACCAAATGTGGCGCCCGGTTTTACTTTTTTAAGTGCTAAATAGAGTGACTCTTGGGTAATACGACATAAACGATTATCTTCAGCTGAGGCTTCGCCAATAATAAACATTTTACTCGTATCACCATGATAACCATCTTTAATTACGGTTATATCTATATTAATAATATCACCATCGGCTAATACTGAGTCATCAGGTATACCATGACAAACGACATGATTTACTGAAGTACAGATAGACTTTGGAAAGTGATGATAATTAAGTGGAGCGGATATCGCGTTTTGCACCTTTTCAGTGTAGTCAGCACATAATGTATTAAGTTCATCAGTACTTATGCCTGCTTTTACATGTGGCGCTATCATTTCTAAAACGTCTGCAGCTAACTGTCCAGCAATACGCATTTTTGCTATTTCATCTTGGCTTTTTATGGTGATGGCCATTTTGTTCTTTCTCTTTTAAGTTTGTGCTAGTAGCAGTAATAATGCGACTAAGCTTTCAATTAATTATAATTCCATCGTATAAGATGAATAACTTGCCAATAAGATAGCAAGTTAACCGTGATTATTTAACTCTAATTTTATCGCATCAATGATGGCATCTGGTTCTTGTAAATAAAAATTGTGGTTAAGCAAAATAAGATTATCATCAATGGCGAGTAATAAAGCAGGTATTGCTTGAGTACCAATTATTTCTTGTAGCGCAGAAATTTCGTGAACTTGTGCTGCAGCGTCAGTGGTTAACTTTGTTTTATTAAAGACCTTGGCTGGAACAGAAAGTTTGAATTCTTCAATGATGCCTTCTAATTCAGCTTGTTCACTTAGCGCGTTACCAGCTGAAAAGTGAGCTGCTTGCAGGGCATTTAATAACTGTAATGCTAGTTCAGGAGTTTTACCTACAGCCCAAGTCATTAGGTTTGCACAAAGGGTAGAATCTTTACCAAGTGATAATTTGGCCATGTAATCAGGAGAAAAACTCACTGAGGATAACTCTTTAACTTGTACTATTTGTTGCTTAGTGATGGTATTTTCGCCGTCTGCATCTGAAAAGTAGGCACAATGCCATAAGTTCAGAGATACTTCGGGTAAGGATTGGTTTACCGCATTCACTAAAGGAGTTGTAGCATAACTCCAAGGACAGTGACTGTCATAAATGAAAAATAATTCTGCTGCCATTACTTACTCTATAAATGTTGATGATTTTGATCAAAGATTTTAACTATCAGCTGATTTTAACTTGCCTTGTCAGATTATCCCACTATAAATCGACATAAGATGATAAATCATTTTTGTCTCGCAAAATAATCTTTTTTATGGTATAAAATGCGGCGCTTAATTTTTAGTTGACCAGTTTTGTCTTTTTTATAAACGATAAAGACTGTTTTAGCTTGGTTAAGTGACAATTTAAATCGACTGTTTTTACAAAAGCTTTTTTAGTTTTTGGGATTATAAGTCATTATTATAAACTCACATACATCTATTAAAGGTATACCGGGGTGCTCAGCTTTTGGCTTTGAAGTCGAAACAAAAGGGTCGTGTATATTGGGTGTATGAACGCTTAACCCCATAAAGGAAAAGAAAAATGTCAAACGTTTCAATGCGCGATATGCTTAAAGCAGGTGTTCACTTCGGTCACAAAACTCGTTACTGGAATCCTAAAATGAAGCAATTCATTTTTGGTGCTCGCGATAAAGTTCATATCATTAACCTTGAACAAACAGTTCCTATGTTCAATGAAGCACTTGCTTTCGTAAACAATGTTTCATCGAAAAAAGGTAAAGTATTATTTGTTGGTACTAAACGTGCTGCAAGTGATGCAATCAAAGATGCTGCTATTAAGTCTGACCAATTCTACGTTAACCACCGCTGGTTAGGTGGTATGTTGACTAACTGGAAAACAGTTCGTCAATCTATCAAACGTTTAAAAGATTTAGAATCTCAAAGCACTGACGGTACTTTCGAAGCTTTAACTAAGAAAGAAGCGTTAATGCGTACTCGTGAAATGGAAAAGCTTGATAAAAGTTTAGGTGGTATCAAAAACATGGGTGGTTTACCTGACGTTTTATTTATCATTGATGCTGATCACGAGCACATTGCTATTAAAGAAGCAAACAACCTTGGTATCCCAGTAATTTCTGTTGT
>MAAB01007666.1_pt1 | contig 13043 bp, 8 predicted proteins | sample 1115991 | NCBI WGS metagenome assembly MAAB01 (sample SAMN04961124, study PRJNA320927) | seawater metagenome | isolation source: sample BD02T18 sea water enriched with oil for 18 days | place: USA:Gulf of Mexico | collected 2013-07-27
TGAATTATTCACTTCTTGTAAAACAACAAATAAAACACCAGATAAGCTAAGTAAAATACAGGATAGGGCCACTTCAACGATGACTAAGAATCTATTTATACGACCTGATTTTTTACCGATAGCACCACGAGTACCATCTCTAAGAACAGAATTAAAATCACCACTCGACATTTTCCATGCAGGCAATATCCCGGTAATAAATGCAGTAACTAAAATAATAATAATAGATTGGAATATCAATTCGCTATTTAATGACATTATCCACCAAAACGGTACCGATATAGGTAGCATGTTTGGTAAAATAACTTCTAAAAGTTCCAGGCTCCATGCTGCTAAAAATAGTCCAAATATGCCGCCCAAGCCACAAATAAAAACACTTTCCCACATCATTTGCATAATAAGACGTGATCTTGGAGCTCCAAGGGCTACGCGGATAGCCGTTTCTTTCGCTCGCTCATTAGCTCGTGCAAAAAGTAGATTACCAACATTGACACAAGCTAACACTAAAACAAAGCCAACAGCGGTTAGCATCAAGCCAGTAATCATTTCTGTGCCATCTCCCATCATCCACTTTTGAAAAGTGGTCACATAAGCACTACTTTTACTATTTGTTTCTGGGTATTGTTGAGCAATTTTACTCATGATTTCTTTAATTTCTTGGTTAGCTTGTTCAAGACTAACTTCTGGCTTTTTCTTAACATAAATAGCCATATGTGCAGATTCACTACGTTTCACCCGTGTTGTATCATCTGTCAATGGTTGCCACAACTGCGCCGACATCGGGAATAAATAACCTTTGGGCATCACGCCAATAATTAGCGTATCAATACCATTTATTTTTACGCTCTGACCTACTATAGATCGATCACCATTGAAGTAATTTTGCCAAACATCATAACCAATGACGCTAACAGGTTCGGCTCCAGACGTAGAATCTTGTTCGGTAAAATCACGCCCCATAATAGGAGAAGTTCTTGTGAAGGAGAACATATTCGCTTCGGTAACCACAGAGGAGTATCGTTGTGCGCGATCGCCATTACTTAAATTAGCCGTAGCGGTATAATAAGCGCCAATCTCACTATAGCTATTAGTCTGTTCCTTGATGGTTAGATAATCAGGATGCATTATTGAGCCACCGTTATAATGAACACCATCATACTCAAGCTCAATCATGTGCATCTGTTCGCCTTGTTCAAAAGGCAATGGTCGAGTCAAAATTGATGAAATAAATGCAAGCATGAAAACACAAATGCCTAGACCCGCAGCCATTACCGAAACAGTAAGGGAAGTAAATCCTGGATTTTTTACCAACATCCTATAAGCATATTTAATATCAAATAACCATTTCATATTTTTCTCCTTAGGCTGCTTGAATGCCGCGATTAATAACATTGTCAGCTGTTATTTTACCATCAAGTATTTCGATTAAACGTTCGGCTCTTTTTGCAGATCGCGGATCATGTGTCACCATACAAATGGTTGCACCATCTTGATGCAAGCTATCAAGTAAAGCCATTACAGCTTCTGCATTTTTACTGTCTAAATTACCCGTAGGTTCATCAGCAAGTATAATTGAAGGATTTCCTGCAATCGCTCGTGCTACAGCAACTCGCTGTTGTTGCCCACCTGATAATTGCGATGGAAAGTGATTACCACGATGATTCATATCCACTTTTTCTAAAGCCGTTTTTACTGCTTCTTTAATTTGTTGGCTAGTAAAGTCATCTCGATAAGTTAGCGGCAGCGCCACATTTTCTTCAACAGTAAGGTCACTGATTAAATTGAATGACTGAAAAATAAAACCCACTTCTTTATTACGAATACGTGCTCGGGCTGCATTCTTTAAATCAATAACTTGATGACCATTAAGAATATATTCACCATGCGATGCTACATCTAATAAACCTAGAACCGACAACAACGTAGATTTACCACACCCAGAAGGGCCTGATATAGAAACATATTCCCCAGCATTAATGGTTAAATTAATATCTGATAAGGCATGAGTTTCTACTTCATCGGTATAAAACACTTTTTTTACATTATTAAGTTCTATTAATACTTGTTCAGTCATTTTTAAATTCCTTTCGTAATTTTCTGAATTTTTCGTTATACATAAAGTCAATTAATTAATTGATATTTTATTAAAGCGTTGAATTTCTTCATTTTGAGAAATAATGATTTGATCACCAGCGGACAACCCGCTTTTCACTTGAATCTTTTGTACTGAACCACGGCCAAATTCAACGGAAACTCTGTCAGCACTATCACCTGTAACATTTAATTTAAAGATTTTTACACTGCGATTACTTTGTGCAAAAGAGGGTCTACGCACAAATAAAGTATCATTAAGTTTCGCAACAAGAATTTCGCCATCAATACTTAAATCAGGGCGAGCATCACTAGGAAGAGGAGCTGTTAAGGCTATATCAACTTGTACCGCACCATTATCCACTGAAGGAGCAATACGAATAACCGTACCTGCAATTTTATTGTTGCGAGTATCAACCATTACTGACTGTCCTAATGCTACGTCACGTATCGCTAATTCTGGTATTTTCAATTCAGCAATCAACTCATTTTGCTGTGCAAGTTTGGCTAAGTTACTGCCCATAACGACTTGTTGTCCTGCTTCAATTGCAACATCTTGCACTACGCTATCGATACTTGCTTTTACTTGTAAATTAGCTACTTGCTCTTGCATGCTTTGCAGGGTTTTACGCATTTTATTTAAGCGCGCATTAAGTGCATTTTGATTAGCGATAACACTTTCTTTCATTTTTATTTCACGTTGTTTTTCTATAATCCAGCGTTCTTGTGTTTGTGTGTTTTGTAGTTTAGTTTTTTCATAATCAAGTTTTGAAACGGCTTGAGCGCCATTATCAAATAATTCTGTTTCTGCTCTTAAACGCATTGCTATGGTTTCAAATTCTAGTTTGGCATTAAAAACTTTAGCTTTTTGATCAAGTAATTTCGAGTCCAAATCAACCAATGATGCTTGTGTTTCTGCTTCTTGAGCTTCAAGTTCCCACCGGGTTTCTTCTAATTTTCGTTCAAGTTGTGGATTCGTTAGTTCAATCAATAAATCACCGGCTTTAACATGAGCACCCGGCTTCACTAATACACGTTCCGCTCGACCTTCAACATCTGAAGCAATCCAGCGAAATTCTTTTGGTGTTAATATCCCAGGACCGCGAACCTTAATGGTAAATTCGCCACGCTCAACCGTGGCAAACAATAATTTAGAACGTTCAGAGGTGAAATCGCTACCTACCACAGCTTGATTAAATAAATAAAAAACAAACAGTGTAATCACTGCAACAAAAAGCCAACGATATTTAGCAAAAATTGACTTCTTAGTAGTTCTAACAATATCCATAAACATTCCGTTCAAATAATTAACTCTATTGTGAAAGTGCATGAACCAAGCCAAATATGTACTTCATTGTTTTTACTCGATTATTTTAATAAGTAGAATAAATAGGGAGAGTTTCAAATCAAAAACGTCCCATTATTGGAATGAACAGATTTTGGACGTTATTCCGAAAGTGGGATGTTTTATCATTTGAAATAAGTAATACAAAAAAAATGGTGCACCAAAACAATGGCTATTGACTTAAATATGGATAAATTGATCATACTTTCTAATTCGAAATATGCGACAAACCGAGGGAGGGTTTTGATTTTTGTCCTCTCATGTTCGGAAATTGACATTTAATATTCTGGTAATTTGTGAAGATCCACATTTTCACATTAGTTTCGATAGAGTTCATCCAATATAGGATGCATATTGCATAAATGTTGCTTCCAATAATTAAATATCAAGGATGAAGTCCTCATTTAAATGAGATGGTGAGTAACCTCTCTGGTTAGAAAGCACTCTTGTACCTCCAATAAAGTAATCATTACTATTACGTGAATGACCATGCCCCATAGTATGGGGCTGTGTTTCATATTTATGATGTCTTGCTCAATGTTTGACGCGTCTCCTGGAGAAAGTTCACTCGCTTGATACTCTTCATATATCGATTTTTCTGAAGGGGCATGATGTGTAATAACGACAGATCTATAATGCTTTCTTTCATTCAACTCAGTTTTAATGAACTGTAAACTGGTGATATGCATTTTCGTTGTGTCGGGTGGTGTAAGTTTTCGATATTTCCCCCTAGTTATAGCGAATAGATTTATAATCAGCCATGCGACATTGTGCTGCTAACTGGCTATTATATTAAGTATGAAACAGCTTATAAGATGTCCGTAATGGGGCACAGTACCATTAAGATGCTAGAAACGATGGATGGAATCAGATGTCCCTGGTATAGCAGATAAAGTATCAAGAAAACTTAAACAAAATACATTCAATGATTCAAGAGAGATACAAATAAAAAAGAGCTTGAGTAAGCTCTTATTTTATAAATAAGTTTAGTGGTGCAGTTTGTGGGGCTTAACCCCCACGGACTAAGACACCAGCCCCCCTTCAAGAATGTTCACACAACACCATAAGCAACATAAATACAACAACTTACACTTAAATGCTTATTCTATGCAGTCGTAAATTTTAGATTACTCCCTAACTCGCTCTCTTCCCGGAGCGCCATAAAATGCACCGTCAGCCCCTTGTATAATTCATCCAATCAAGTAGTTGAAAGAACACATAATAACTAAACTTCATGTGCTACTATAAATATATCAATGCGCTTTTAACCCTGCTATTTAGCCGAAGTTAAAATTTTAGTCACTATATCTAAGGTTAAATCACCTGTTTCAGAAAGGTGTGTTAACCCCATTTTCTCCATGTTCGCCACGAGTTTCGCTATTTCTTCATCACCAATTTGATAATGTGAAAGCTTAGTCACTATACCAAGTGAATTGAAAAAGCTTTCCGTTTTATCAATTGCACCAGCAATTTTTTCATCGTCAGAGCCATCAGTTATATCCCAAACACGTTCAGCAAACTGCAATAACTTAGCGCGTTTTTGCTCTGAACGTTCGCGTAATAAGCTTGGCAAAATAATCGCTAAAGTTCGACCATGAGCAATACCAAACATTGCAGTCATTTCATGACCAATCATATGCGTAGACCAATCTTGCATAACACCTACACCAATTAAGCCATTCAATGCTGATGTTGCCGACCACATGAAATTTTTGCGTGCTTCAATGTTCGTATTGTCATTATAAGTTACCGGGCCATCTTCAATTAACGTTTTAAGTAAACCTTCTGAAAATCTATCCTGTACTTTGGCATTTTGTGGCTGAGTTAAGTATTGCTCAATCACATGAATAAAAGCATCGGCAACACCATTAGCAATTTGCTCTTTTGGCAGCGTCAATGTTAAATCGGGGTCTAATACAGAAAACTTTGGAAACACTAATGGTGAAGTAAATGGATATTTTTGTTGATTATACGTGATAACACCAAAAGTATTCATTTCAGAGCCAGTTGCAGGCAAAGTAACAATACAGCCTAACGGTAATGCTTCTTTTGCCGGTACAGGCTCAAAGCCATTAAATAAGATCTGCTCATGGTCAACTTCTTGTTTAGCAGCCAATGCAATGAATTTAGTACCATCCATCACAGAACCACCACCAACGGCAAGTAAAAAGTCGATCTTTTCTGTACGCACCAATTCAACAGCTTGCATTAAGGTTTCAAATTTAGGGTTAGCTTCAATACCACCAAATTCAAGTACAACACGCTCTCCTAAGTTTGCTTTAATTTTATCTAAAGTACCAAAACGCTTAACGCTACCACCACCAAAAAGCACTAATACTTTAGCATCAGCTGGCACTAGCTTATTTAATTCATTTAAACGTTCTTGACCGAATACTATTTGTGTTGGGTTGAAGTAGTCAAAGTTTTGCATAATATAATCCTCTCTAATTTGATGAGGTCATTTTACTTCACTAACAAAAGATAAAAAGGGGTGTTCCCCTCAAAATCATGCCTAAAACTATCACGTATAGTATTTTTAAGGATGTAACCATGTTTTTTAGATATACTATCTTTCATCAAGTAATAAGACACTTTTACAGGAATTAACCATGAATAGTTTGATTGACAACCTAGCTATATTAGCCACAGAAGAAGGCTATAATAAAACGCCACTTTCAGCTGTTGGAATTTTTAAAGCGAGTGAATCTACAGCGCGAGTTCCCTTATGTTATAGCCAAGGTATTATCATAATAATTCAGGGCCAAAAACGCGTACATTTTAACCAGCAGGTATTTGATTACAATCCTGATAACTACCTCGCGCTCACCTTACCTCTACCAGCTGAATGTGAAACTATAGTTGAACCGGGCAAGCCTTTATTAGCACTCGTGATTGACCTTGATTTGACTATATTAAATGAATTAGTAAGAGTATTAGATGAACATGGGCAGATTAAACAGAGCAATAGCCTAGCAGAAAACAAAGGTTTATTTGTGAGCAAAAGCACTGAAGCTATGTCATGCGTGGTAACTAGGCTCGCCGACTGCCTTAACTCTCCACTGCAATGCGATATACTTGGTCAAGGCTTACTACGAGAAATTTTCTTTCACATTCTTAGCGGACCACAAGCCGCTCCATTATTTGCGCTAGTTTCTCACAATACACACCTATCTCGCATGGAGCGAGTGTTGAAACACTTACATAGTAACTTTCAAAACAACCTAGATGTAGAGCAACTGGCAAGTATGGCTAATATGAGTAGCTCAACTTTTCACCGAAACTTTAAGCAAATCACTGCATCATCACCAATACAATATGTAAAAAAAATTAGATTAAGCCGAGCACGTGAATTATTACAAGACCAAGGGCTCAAAGTAAAACAAGCCGCAGCCCAAGTAGGTTATGAAAGCCCTACGCAGTTTAGCCGTGAATTTAGCCGCTACTTTGGCCAAAGCCCAAGTGAATGCGCAAGTATATAGGGGGAGCAAGCTAGGGGGGCAACAAAAGACTCCCCTGCTTCTATAAATTAAATCTTAAAGCTGATTAATACGAAGGGACTCTAAATAAATCTGCAACTCCCTGCGTAACACCGTCAATTATTTTAGTATCGACAGGAACAATTAACACAGTATCATCTCCTGAAATAGTCCCTAATATACCAAAAGAGCATTCTAATGAATCCAAAACACGAGCTATTATTGAAGCTCCACCAGCAGCAGTTTTTAGTATAATTTGAGTGCCATTATTCTTTATACTTAACACTATAGTATCAATTGCGAAATTCACCTTAGGGATTAAAAGCTCTCCTGGTAACTGATATATAATATTATTTTTTGCATTCCTTGTGCGTATAGCACCTACTTTTCTAATTAGTCTAGAAACCTTTGACTGAGAAATATTTTCAAAACCTTTCTGCGAAAGTTCATAAACTAACTCTCCTTGAGAACGATACTCCTTCGCTTTTAACATACTTTTAAAAGTATTGATCAGATCATCATTCTGGTTAGCTGACATTACATCTATCCTTCAATCATTTATTTTAAATTATAAAATGATAACTGAGCTACCCACACTGTTATCATATTTACAGTGATGCCCAATTAACTTTAAGTTAATAAGCTAATTGAGCAAGTATCTCTAGCTCACTTATTTGTTTACTGTAACATCTTGTCCTTTAGCGAAAACTTGGTTGATGGATAAGGTCGTTTTATCTAACAAGTTAATATCAGCATCATGACCGACTTTTATTTGTCCTTTGTACTTTAATGACAAAATATTAGCAGGTGATTTAGTAATACTTGATAATGCGAGTTCAAGTGGCACTTGATGTAATAAAACTGCCTCAACCATTGATTGATGTAAGCTGCTTACTCTACCAATTTGTAAATCAATCAACTGCCCTTGCTCGTCAAATATTGGTAAACTCGCATTACCATCAGAGCTCATTGTTAACTGGCTAACATCGATATCTTCTGCCAAAGCCATGGCTAACGCTTTCGCTGCAGGTGTTTCACCTTGTTCAATAATTTGTTCAGTTGTACTAGTAGTGAAGTCTAAATATCCCCCTTGTTTCGCATAATCAAAGCCAGCTTTAAGCAACGCTTTATTACGATTAATATGAGTCGGATAAAATTGAGAAATAGGGATGTCTGACTGTTCAACTACACTAGTAAGTTTTAACAATTTTGCAGTTTCGTCACCAACATGCACACTGACAATGCCCTTTTTACCCGACAACATACCAGCAACTCTAGCTTCTGAGGCAACTCTTGCCATTTCAGCGACACTCATTTGTGAACTGCGATGATCTGAAATAGCCACTTCACCGACACCGATAAACTTCTCAATTAGCATGATGTCACGCTTAATAGACTGAGTTATTGATACCATCGGATAATGGTAAGAGCCAGTATAACAAAAGGCCGACAGCCCCTGCTCTTCTAGACCATAAGTTTTAGCAAGTAAGTTCTCCAAACTGCGTGTTTCAGCATCAGTACCTAAAGCACCAATTACTGTAGTAACGCCGCCAATAAAAGCTTCTTCGACTTGCATCTCAGGTGTACGGGTAGCGTACCCCCCTTCACCCCCACCACCGGTAATATGTACTAACGAATCAACAAATCCTGGGGTAAGAATTTGTCCACTGGCATCAATTACCTCAGTCAATTCATTGCCCATGTGTGATAAGTCATCTTCAATGGCAATAATTTTATTGGCAGCAATGAATACATCTTTTTGCCCAATTGAGCTAGGAGAAAATACTTGAGCATTTTTGATTAATTTCATAATCATCCTTTAGGTAATATTTAATATCACGGCCGAAACCATGAACGTCATGGCGACGATGGCCATAAGCAACATAAAGCGCCAGATAAATTTGGCCCAAACAAACCAATCGATATTAGTAACACCTAAACAGCCGATCAGCGCAGCTGAGGTGGGAATAATAATATTGGTCAAACCATCACCTAACTGAAAAGCAAGCACAGCAACTTGCCGTTGCAAACCAATAATATCGGATAAAGGAGCCATAATTGGCATAGTAAGCGCTGCTTGGCCAGATCCTGAGGCAATAAAGAAATTGAAAACAGACTGGAAAATGAACATGCAAACAGCAGAGAGTGTTTGCGGTAACTCTGCTAGCAAATTACCAGCATAATACAAAACGGTATTTAATACGGAAGGCTCCGACGCTTGATCACCTCCCAATATAATAACGATACCTTTTGCCATACCAACAATCATAGCGGCAGGTAATAATTCTTTAGCACCAGATTTAAAAGCATCAGCCACTTCGTTAATTTTGAGCCGTTTACTTAAAATTGCAACAAAACCAATTACACAACCTAATGTAAAAAACTGGCTAGCTATTTCAGGAATGTAATATCCACGAGCGACGACTCCCCAAATAACCCAAAGTATTCCCACTAGAAAAGTGGTTAATAACACACTGTCAACTATGCTGAAACTTGTCTTATTGTTGTTGCCTTTTACTACTTCTGGAATTGAGTTGTAACAAGGCGACAAACTTGGGTCTTGTTTGATTTTTCTCGCATAACGCATAGTAAATACCACACCTAGAGCAGTAAACACACACCACAAGACCAACCTAAACTCAAGGGCAGACATTAGCGGTAAACCAGCAATACCTTGAGCAATGGCAACGCTAAATGGATTCATCCAAGAAGTAGCAAAACCGATTTGAGTGGCAACATAAGTTACCAGCACAGTGGTAATACCGTCATAACCTATAGCGCGCATCAAAGGCAGCAAGACAATACAAAATGCAATAGCTTCTTCTCCCATGCCAAAAACCGCGCCAGCAAATGAAAATAAAATAAACAATATGGGAATAAATGCTTGTTCTAAATTCTTAGTTTTTTCTATTAACGCCAAAATGCCATTATCAATAGCGTGCGTTTTCATAATTATGCCGAACGCACCACCAGTTAAAATAATGAACATCATAACGCCAATAGCTGAGCCCCATTTATCTCCTGAAACCATGCCTTCGAAGGCAAAATTCAAAAAACCAATGTTGCCCCCTTCAGCAAACAATGGAACACCCGTTTGCTGCTCAGCAAATTGGAAGCTGTCAGCGACAAGCTTGGTGGTATTAGTGATTGGATCAATCGCTACTTGATAAAACCCTGCTGGGATAAAATGAGTAGAAATTGCTGCTATCATCACGATAAAAAATAAAATAATAAAGGCATCTGGCATTGACTTATCTGAAACCAAAGCAGCTTTATTAGCCACCGTCGATTTACTCAAACCAGGGTTATTGCTTTTTTCACTATTCATATTTGCCTGCTTCTTTATTAAAACTGTTAAAGACATTTCTACGGCATCACTTCAATTAACAATACTCAATATATGAGCATTGCATACTTAAACTAAAGCAGTACAAAAAGTAATGTCGTTATATTATAGCTGAAGAGCAGAGGCTACTAACCTCTGCCAAAACCATTTAAAAGAAGTAAGTCATTGATAAACGATAGTTAAGCCCTAATGCATCATGATTTAATGAATCAAAGCCTCTTGTAGAACCATAAGCAACAGGAGGTTCCTCATCTAACAAGTTATTAACCGTTAAATTAACATTCATGTTTTTAAAGTCATAACCTATGTTAGCTCTTAATGTTAACCAAGAATCAACATCTCGCTCATTATTTTCATCAAGTTTACCCATGTCATTCAACTCTTCAATTTGGCGACCTCTTAAGCCTTCAATATCATCTTGATAGCTACTGGTGTAGTCCAACGTTAGACTTGAGTAAAGAGCATCTCCTGACCAAGAAACTCGAGCACTGGCAATAGTCTCAGGGTAACGCCAAGTACCAATAAGTTTTTCTAACTCACTTGAACCTGATTTATTACGTTCAAACTCTAAATAATGGGTAGCATCAACGCTGAAACTTAATGTTCCCTGATTAAAGTCAATTTTGTGATCAATTGCTAGATCAATACCTGAGACGTTTTGCTCGCCGGTATTTTCTAATTGAATAACATGATCCTGATAAAGAGGTAATACTTTTCTTTCCCCCTCTAATCCTTCATATAAAGCATAGGCATCGAGAATCTCATTAAGGTTCGCCCCCTCATCTTCGATAGTTAAGCCACTAAGATCGTTAAAATCACAAAGTTCTTCATCATAAGAAATACCAATAGCACCACTAGCCAATGGACCACAATGGCGTAACGAAGCATCGCTAATTGCATTAGCTAATACACTAGTCATGTCAGTATCAACTAAGTCTTCATGTTCAAACTGCCAATAGTCCATAGTAATAGTCGTATTCTCAGTAGGACTATAAGCAAAACCAATACTTATAGACTCTGACTCTTCTGCTCGTAAGTCTTTATTACCTAGTTCTAAAACGTTTGCACTACTGTCAAAAGAGCCTCCACCACAATACAAATCAGAAACAGCTTGATTAGCACCACAGTCATAAATTGCTGAAGTGGTTCTTAATTTCACTCCTGCCTGAGTTAATGAGGGAGCTCTAAACGAAGTTGCCCAAGAAGCACGTAAAATTAAGTTATCGATTGGTCGAAAAGTAATAGCTACCTTAGGGTTAAAAGTATCGCCAAAATCATCATAATCGTCATACCTACCCGCCAATTGCAGCTCTATGCTTTCACTAAGTGGCACATAAAATTCGGCAAAGGCGCCCCACTGAAAACGTTCAGCTTCAGATAGGCTTGAACCAAAACCAAAAACATCTACTAAGTAGTCGTTTTCTGCTCGAGCTCTGGCATTAAATGAAGGAATATCAGTTATCTTTTCTTTACGTGTTTCAACACCAAAAGCAGCACTGATTATTTGGTCATTATACTCAAATAGCTCGCCGGTAATACGAGCGTCCCAGCCATAAACAGTACTTTCACCATCACGGGTAGGAATTTCTTGGGTCATCGCTAATAACGCATCATTAGCTGTATCACCTTCTAAAAATGGATTATATCTCGCTAATAGGTTGCCAGATGCACAAGACAACCCATCACTTTCGTAATCATAGTCGGCAATAGAGCCATCACCGCACAACTCACCGTTAACTGCTGCAGTATATTTATAGCGGTTATAAATACCAGCAAGGGCTTTTTGCTCTGATTCAGATTTAGATAAAGTTACGGCTGATTCCCATTCCCACTCACCTAATTCTCCCATTAAAGTTGACACTAAACGAAAGGCATTAGTTTCGACCTCTACCGTACGTGGTGAAGAAAATCTAGCATCATACTGAATACCTTGTAATTCACGCTCTTCATTCAAATTGGTGAAATAATACTGTGGGTAAACTAAGTCAATTAAACTAGGTACCGCATCTAAAGCACTCATTGGTGCCCAACCAGGCTCATTACTATCAGCTAGTTGGCTGATAAACGCAGGAGAAGAAAGTGCCGTAGATTTACTATGAGAAAAGAAAAAGTCGGTATCCCAAGTTAATTCACCAATGTCTTTTGAAAAGATCAATCCTAAAGAAGCCGTTTCTAACTCACTATTAAGCATATCGTCTTCATTACGATAGTAAGCACAAATATCTTCTCCATACTCTGTGGTTACCAATTCAGTTTTACAATTTGGGTTGGCTAATTCTAAGTAATCACCATTTTCATCTGCAACATCGCTAGAGTTATAATAAATATTAGGTGTATCTTTAGGCGCATACGAATAAGAGCTAGCAAGTAAGGTGTCTTTAGTGAAACTTCTATCTTGTGCACTGAAAGCTTCACGATCATAATAATCTGCAAATAGTGTTAAATTACCGCCAGCAAACTCAGTGCCCATAACAAGGTTTAGATTAGCCTTTCCTTCATTTGAAGATTGTAAACTATTGCCATAAGAAAGATTAAACTCTGTTCCTTGGTAATTTTTCTTCAATATATAGTTGATAACTCCAGCGACTGCATCTGCACCATAAATGGCTGAGGCACCCGTCGCCAACACTTCGATACGCTCTATAGCGGCTAAGGGGATACTATTTATATCGACAAAGTTCTGCGTACCTGAAGCAAAAGAGCTTGCAGCGACACGTCGACCATTAATTAATGTAAGTGTTGATGATGGACCTAAACCACGTAGTGACGCTGCGGCTTGTCCTGC
>MAAB01030476.1_pt1 | contig 13029 bp, 13 predicted proteins | sample 1115991 | NCBI WGS metagenome assembly MAAB01 (sample SAMN04961124, study PRJNA320927) | seawater metagenome | isolation source: sample BD02T18 sea water enriched with oil for 18 days | place: USA:Gulf of Mexico | collected 2013-07-27
GGTTGGTGTCCACCAGGAATGTTAGGTATAGGTGTTGGTGGTACGGCTGAAAAAGCCGGTGTATTAGCGAAAGAAAGCTTAATGGACCCTGTAAACATTCAAGACTTAATGGAACGTGGTCCACAAAATGCTGAAGAAGAATTGCGTCTTGAGATTTTTGAGCGTGTTAATAAATTAGGTATTGGCGCACAAGGTTTAGGTGGTTTAACAACCGTAGTTGATGTAAAAATTAATTCAGTACCAACCCATGCTGCTTCTAAGCCTGTTGTTATGATCCCTAACTGTGCCGCTACTCGCCACGTTCACTTCCACCTTGATGGATCGGGTCCGGCTGATTTAACGCCACCTAAGCTTGAAGAATGGCCTGAAATCACTTGGGAAGTGGGTGAAAATGTACGTCGTGTGAATGTTGATGATTTAAGTAAAGCTGATATTAGTGAATGGAAAACCGGTGAAACTGTTCTTCTTAGCGGTACTATTTTAACGGGTCGTGATGCGGCTCATAAACGCATTCAAGATATGTTAGCTAAAGGCGAAAAATTGCCTGTTGATTTTACAGACAAGTTTATTTATTACGTTGGCCCTGTAGATGCCATTGGTAATGAAGCCGTGGGTCCTGCTGGTCCTACAACAGCCACACGTATGGATAAGTTTACTGAGATGATGTTAGCTGAGACAGGCCTTTTAGGCACAATCGGTAAAGCAGAGCGTGGCGCAGCTACTGTTGAGTGCATTAAAAACCATAAATCTGTTTATTTAATGGCTGTCGGTGGCGCTGCTTATCTTGTGTCAAAAGCAATCAAGAAAGCAAAAGTTGTGGCCTTTGAAGACATGGGGATGGAAGCTATTTATGAGTTTGAAGTAGAAGACATGCCAGTAACTGTTGCTGTTGATAGCGCTGGCGAATCAGCTCATATAACCGGCCCTGAAATTTGGAAAGTTAAAATCCAAGAAGCTGAAGACAAAGCAAAATCTTAATTTATAAGGTAGTTAACAGAATCTAACTACCTCTTATTTATACCTGATTAAAAGGCGCGGTGAGCGCCTTTTTTGTGTCTGAATTTTTTGAAATGTGTGTTTTCATTGTAGTCGAAAAGACAGGAAGTATGACCATAGATAACTTTATTGATTACATTTTTCATGCTTTTTCCTCAGTAATAATCTCATAGTGATAGGCATCACAATATAAGAAATAATCGGCACAATAATAGCGACTACAATGCTTACCTGCAGTAGTTTGTTAGCAGGTAAATAAGGGATAACCCATGTTGGAATAAAATACACTAAAGGCACTAGCGCGATATAATTTATCACTGCAAGCAAGTGTTTGTTAGGTGGTTTCATGTATAACTCCAAACATTTTAATTGTTAAGTATTGCTACCTAATGAATACTGACCGATGATGACCATCGACCAATATTGCAGCTAGTGTGTTTTATAATTAACTTTCACCCACCACCACTATTTCTACCTCGCTAGTGGCTAAAATATCGGTTTTGTAACTACGAATTAAATCACCTTCTTCTGCACTAAATTGATTGTTTTCATCAGTGAAAATCGCTTTGCCTTTACTGACATAAGCAAGTATTTCTTTACTGAAAGTAATGTTTTCACCTGAGGTTAAGCGCACAATATCTATGGTGGTGTTACTCGAAAACGTGTCATTGAGACGCTTCTGACCAGCTAATTGTTTACCTCCATATATGCGGTTGATACCTTTTGCCTTTAATGAATAATGCTTATAACCCGCTGGTTCTCCCGCCACTTCAGGTAAGACCCATAACTGTAACATACGGTTTTTTGTACCGTCAGGATTTATCTCATTGTGTGAGAACCCCTCGCCACCAGCACGTTGAACTTGCACTTCACCAGTGTTCAAACTTTGGCCATGCTTTAAAGAGCCTTCGTGGCTTACTCGACCCGACATCATAATTGAAATAACATCAATCTCTTTGTGCGGGTGCAAATGGGTTTCACCGTGAGGATTAAACTGTGCATCAGCTAAATAAACAAAATTACCGATTCCCTCAAAGGTATTAGGTGCTTTACGTGAGCCGAAAACACGACGATCTGTTACTAAACGGTGTTCGGTTAAGCCGGCGAAACCGCCTAACGGTAGTGATTTTTTGCTAAGTACTTGCATGCTCTTCCCCTAGTAATGAGATAAGTTGTTTCAGTGAGTACAATGTTAAGTGTTATGCATTGTTTGATAAATACTGCTTTATTGATATGATAATTTCATTATCAACAACAATACTTACGTATTGATAGGTCTGTTTGAGCCTTATCAATGTGGGCTTATCCAAGCCTCTTTGGATTAAGGAATGTTATGAAACATGATTTAAATGACATGATGATCTTTTTAGCGGTTATAGAAGCGGGTAGTTTTACCCTTGCTGCAGACAGACTAGGTATGCCTAAAGCTAACGTCAGTCGAAAAGTATCGCGCTTAGAGAAAAACCTTAATGTTATCTTACTCGAGCGGTCAACACGATCTCAGCATTTAACTGAGGCGGGGCGACGTTATTTAGCACACTGTAAACGCATACACACAGAACTCGATTTAGCGACGGCCTCAGTATGTGAGCTTTTTCACAGTTATGCTGGTGATTTAAAAATTGGAGCATCTGTTGCGACGGGCCAACAAATTTTAAGACCAGCCATAAGCAGGTTTATGCACCAGTACCCTGATCTTAAAGTACAACTCAATATCGTTAATAGGCGGGTAGATTTTATTGAAGAAGGCTTTGATGTAGTCATTCGCATTGGGCAGTTGAAAGATTCAATGCTAATGGCAAAAAAATTAGGCACAGTTAGCCGAAAAATATTCTCCAGCCCAAGTTATTTAGCGAAACAAGGTAATCCCGATAGGGTCGAGAAATTATCTGAGCATCAGCTGTTAATCATGAATCCACTTAATAATTCAGGCAGTTTTCCAGAAAATAATGACTTCAAACTCAATTTACTATCAGCAACAAGTGAAGGCATCACGGTGACCTGTCAGCCCCGCTTATTAGTTGATGATTTCTCCATTCTTAAGCAAAGTATTGTCGATGGGGTGGGTATTGCTGTGCTCCCCGATTATATGTGTCGACAAGAAGTAGCTGCAGGACACTTAGTTAATATTCTGCCTGATTGGGGCATGGCAAAAGTTGATGTGTATGCGCTTTACCCAAAACATCGAGCCAAAATACCTAAAGTTAAAGCTTTTATCGATTTTGTTAGCAAGCTTTATAGTGAAGCCTTACAGTAAAGCGACCTTATCTATTGATTTTTATATTAGTTATGGGTTTAATCAATTAGGTACTAAACTGAGTTAATATCATTAGTATTATATAAAAATAATGGAGGTAGTATGCAAGGATCTATATATACAGCATTTTCGGATATGATTGTTGAGCAAATGGGAATGGAGCAGTGGAATGAGTTAATTGAGCAAACAAACCCACCATCACACGGAATTTATACCAGCGGAGAGCAATATCTAGATAGCGAATTGATTAATATGGTGGTCGCACTATCGACTAAAACTGGTATTGAAATTGAAGTGTTAATCGAAAAGTTTGGTCGTTATTTATTTAAAAAATTATATGATACAAGTCCGGTAGACATCTCCACAATCGATAGCTTAAAAAGTTTCTTACTGGCTATAGACAACCTTATTCATGTCGAAGTAAAACGCCTTCACCCTAAAGCTTATTTACCTACTTTTGAGTATGAGACGGTAGATGATAAGACTCTCATTATGTATTACAGTTCTAAGCGTAAATTTTGTCATGTGAGTATTGGACTGATTCTGGGGGCCGCTGATCAGTTCAATGAAAAAGTATCAATCGACCATCCTGAATGTATGCATCATGGTGCTTCGCGTTGTAAATTAGTTGTAAACTTTGAAGGTTACAATGAATAAACCTGATCCCTATAGAGTTGCCTACGAGCGAGAGCGCCAGGCGAGATTGCTTGCTGAGCAGTTATTAAATGATAAAACGCGTAGTCTTTATGACAACTGTATTCAGCTTGAGTCTACTGTCAAAGAATTAAGAACAACTCAGCAACAGCTTATACAATCTGAAAAAATGGCCTCAATAGGTCAACTTGCTGCAGGTGTTGCTCATGAAATAAACAATCCAATAGGATACTCAATCAGTAATTTATCTATGCTGTCTGAGTATATCGACTCCTTTTTAATGTTAGATGAACTCATGATTGCTCATTTACCTTCCTTAGCATCACAAGATATCGCACAAGCATATCAACAATTGAGGGAACAAGAAGACATTGATTATATAAAAGGCGATATAAAATCGATGCTAGCTGAAACAGACAAAGGCTTAAATCGAGTTAAAGAAATTGTTAGCAATTTGAACAAAGTAAGTCATTCAGGTACTTTTGAAAAAGAGCCTTGTGATATTAATGCACTTATTGATGAGTCGCTTAAAGTTGTTTGGAATGAACTGAAATATTGTTTAACAGTCAGTAAGCATTTTAAACAGTTACCTAAAGTTTATTGCCATCCAGGTGAAATAAATCAAGTGCTATTGAATTTATTTATCAACGCGGCTCATGCAACAAAAGATAAAGGTGTGTTAGACATTTCTACTGGTATTGTAAAAAAAGAGGGAAAGGGATACTTAACGATTGAAATCAGTGATCATGGTGTAGGTATACCTCAGGAGATAATCAATAAAATTTTCGATCCTTTTTTTACCACTAAACCTGTTGGTGTTGGCACAGGATTAGGTTTATCGGTCTCCTTTGGCATCATCGAAAAACATGAAGGTAAACTAGAGGTAACAAGTAAGGAAAATGAAGGCACTACCTTTACTATTTACTTACCTTATTAGTGGTTAATTCAATCATTGACTAAGCTACAAATGAGCTAGCTTTTATGATTCAAACACTACTAAATATGCACTTCGACTGATAACGGGGTTATAATACTTTTGTATTAAATGAGTTATATAGCGAACTATGAAAGACTGTAATCAATGCGGAAAATGTTGTCTCAAGTACGGGGGAGAAGACCTTAGTGCCGCCAAAGAAGAAATTGACCTGTGGGAGATATTTAACCCTGATATATTCAAATACGTAAAGAACAACGAGATATGGTTTGACCCTGAAACAGGAAAAAAGCTAATAAGTTGCCCCTTTCTCGAGATTGCCGTGAAGAAAAATCCACTCGAGAAAAACATGTATACCTGCAGTATATACTTAGACAGACCTGAAGATTGTCGTCATTATCCTAGCCTTATTGCTGAAATGATCAGAGATGAATGTGAAATGATTGAAGTCATAGATATAACTAACCCCAAAAAAGCACAAGTAAAATTAGATAGTTTAATGGAAGGTAGTCGTCCAGCAAGTTTTACTTAAGCAGTCGTTAGTTATTTTTCTCAACTCAGCAACGCGGCAATAACTTCCGCATTGCTGAGCTAATAGGTGTTATGCGGTTGCAGCAGATTTTGGATTAACGCCATAATCATTTGTATCATGTCCATCTTGCGCTAAGAACACGATAAGCACAATAATACCGATGACAGGAACGAATACTATTAACTGCCACCAACCTGAACGGCCAGTATCATGTAATCTTCGTGCCGCTATACTGATACTGGGGATTAATAGTCCAAGACCTACCAATGCGGAAATAATTTCCAAACCAAGAATCCCTAAAACAACATTGATAATCATATAAATAAGTATGAACATCCAATATTCTTTTCTGCGAGCTCTGCCAGTGAAATCAGCATATTTTTTTAGTGCGCCTATAAAATAATCCATTGATTGAATCTCCTTGTCGTTAAGTAAACGTTTAAAACTAATATGTGATAGTTTGCATAGATACTTTAATTAATCAAAGACATAAGGACAAGCACTATACTCATTAAAGGCATCATGCCAACGTTGAACGTCATTAGCACGTCTCCAACGGGCATGATAAAACTGCATCAAACAGGTCCCTTGTTTTAACTTGATGATAAGCGTATCAAATTCATTTACCTCGTCATATTTGGGGTATGTATCGGTAATGCCCCATGACTTTGCCTTATTGTTCTGAGCAAAATCATGCCAAAAGGCATCAATATCATTCCACTCATTTTTGTCGGCATTCCAAGCCTGAAGCACTCCTGAGTCGCTTTTGTTAACAAAACCATGCTCAGGTTCTTTTGCATGGATACTGGTACTTATGAAACAAAGTATAATAAAAAACATTGTTTTCATTGGTGGCTCCTAGTAACTGTTTGCCATATTAAGAGGCAAGTAATAGTTTTCAACATGTGAGGCCTAGCGGAGTGTAAGCAACTTTTACAAGTCCGGTTCAATTCGCTAGTTTAGTTTTTATCGCTATAGAAAATTTATATTTTGATTACTACTGATTATAATTCAACAGCTTCTTATAGTAAAAGTTAAGTAGTTATAGTCTGCGTATGTAGCTTAATCTACCTTAATTAGTTGAAACATCAACATAATTAAAAAAGCCTCATGTTGAATTTATCTGAAAATAAATTCAATTGTTATTAGATCAACGAAGATTTTTACTTAGTAAGTAGATGGGGCTTTTCACTGTTGATCACATCTGATAACCATCGGGTAAAAGCGATCATAGGAGCATAATTAAGTTTGTCATTTGGGGTAACTAAGTAATAGCCATTATCGGTGCGTTGGGCTTTATTACAAATCACCCGTAACTCACCGCGTTGTAATTCACTTTCAACTAAAAACTTTGGCAATAATGCTACGCCTAGTCCTGCCACTGCAGCATTAGTCGCGATGGAGAATTGTTCAAAATGCATATCTTGCAGTGTTTTTTTCTTTGTTTGTTCTTTGGTTAGTGAGCTGATTTTATGTTCATCAAACCAGCGCGGCCATGCATTAGGCCTCGTTGCTATATGTAAAAGCGGTAAATGAATTAGACTGGCACAAACATTATCGGTTTTTGCCAATTGGGCTTGTTCGAATAACTTAGGTGAACACACAGGAACACTTTCTTCGGCCATTAAAAAAGTGCAATTGGCTTGTGACCAGTCAGCTTTACCAAAATGAATGGCGCAATGAATATCCTCGTGAGAAAAATCAAATTGTGAAAGTTTGCATACCGTGTTGATAGTTATTCGAGGATGTTTTGCTAAAAAATCGGCTAGCCTCGGCATTAACCAGCGAGAACCAAACATGGGTAATATTGCAATATTAAGTATGCCACCTTCGGGATTAGTCATGAGGTTTAATGTAGCAGAACGTATATGACTTAACGCTGAATTTACTTCTTTAGCATAAGTTTTCCCTGCTTCGGTGAGTGATATATTCTGTTTATGACGGTGGAACAAGTTCACACTTATTTGCAGCTCTAGCGCATTCACTTGGCGGCTAATCGCCCCTTGCGTTAATGCTAGCTCTTTTGCTGCTGCAGTAAAGCTACCTGTTCTTGCTGCAGCATCAAAGGCAGCCAACATACTGGTACTGGGTAGTAGCTTTTTTGATTGTGGACTTTCAGTAGGCAGTGAGGTCATTGGCTAAGTAATTCATTGTGTAATAGGTATTGGAGTAATAATTAATAAGCTGACGGTCATTAATAAGCCCGCGTTACATGCTTGCCAGTATAGCTAAGAGAAAGCTTCAGTTTATTACTTAACATCAAAAAAGTTCACGAAAGACACTTTTTTATTAAGGTTATTACCAAAGCTCATGACATGGTGATTTTTACTCGTTTGATTCATGTGATGCTTTCTTTGAAAATTAGCGCATAAAATATTTAATTTTGTACTCATATTTTCAATAACTTTAAACAAAAGTGTCACTCATTAATATATTGAGTTTGCACAAGAGAGCCTTGTCATGACTAATTCCACCTCTAAAGATTCAGCCAATAAAGCGCAGCATATTGATGTGGCTTTACTTGACCCAAAAGAACACGACTCAAGTGACTGTCAGCCTAATAATTTAGTGCTAGATGGTAATGTTCATGTTCGAAAAAGAGGGATTAGTGATGTAAATGAAGTCGATATAAATGACATGATGGATGTATATCACTACAGTGATGATGTTCGCCAAACTATAAAAGATGAAAAACTGCTGTCACCAGGTTTACTGAGCCGTTTACATGCGTCTTATCCACAGCACTCGGGTCTATTAGATAAAGAAACCCATATGTTTGATGAGAAAGATCAATACACTGGGCTTTCAGGGTTTCGCCGTGTTGTTGAAATTCTTGAAGCGAATAATATTGATATTGGCGATATTGAAGAGCGTGAACTTTTCATCGAGGTGTACCGTTTTTTAGCCACCAAACACAGTTTAAATAGCATTGACTGGACTAACTTTTATGAAGACTCTGTCTTTCAATTAGTGATGCCACAACCAAATATGATTAACCAAGAAACCGTTGATGAATATTTAGCGGCAAGTGTGGCTGAGAAAAAAATAATAGTTGCCCAGTATCAAGAAAGAACCAGCCCGCATGATGGCAACCAGCAACTCAATAAACCTTGGTTTGAAAATGAGCAAGGTGAAATAGAATTTCTTGATGGTAGTCAGCATAAATATCCGCAGTGTCAGTTGATTTTTGATAAAACCACCCAAAACTGTTTTTCATTTTGTACTTACTGTTTCCGTCATGCACAAGTTCGTGGTGATGAAGATATGTTCATCCAAAAAGAAATTGATCAAATTCATCGTTACTTAAAAGTGCATAAAGAAGTCACTGATATGTTAATTACTGGTGGTGACGGCGGTTATATGCCAGCTAGTCGTTTCGAACAATATGTTACGCCATTAATGGAAGATAGAGACTTATTGCACATTAAAACAGTTCGCCTTGCTACGCGTGCCTTAACTTTCCAGCCGGAAATGATTCTAAGTAGTAAATACGATAACATGTTAGCGGTATTTGATAAGTTACATGAAAATGGTATTCAACTGGCATGGATGGCGCATTTTTCTACGCCACGTGAATTATTAAACCCTACAACTATTGCTGCTATTCGTCGCTTGCAACGCCATGGTGTGGTTATTCGAAGTCAAAGTCCTATGATGAATCATATCAGTTTATTTGAGCATGAAGATGGCTCTATCGATATAGATCGCAGTGCGCAAAACTGGATTGATTTATCTAATATCTTAGCAACCATGCTCATCAGCTTTCATTCTATGTATTGCGCTAGACCAACAGGTGAACATCATTACTTTACAGCGCCGCTAAGTGCTGTTAGTCAAATATTTGATAAAATATACCGTGAGTTGCCATCAATAAATCGCCCATCACGTCATCTATCTATGACGACTTCAGCGGGTAAGATTTCGATTATGGGCGAGTGTGAGGTTGGTGGGGAAAGAGCCTTTGCATTGATGTTTACCGAAGGGCGAAACATGAAATGGATGGATAAAGTATTTTTAGCAAAATATGATGAAACTACTAATGATGTGAAATTACTCAAACCATTTGATACCGACAAGTTTTTCTTTGAAGATGAACTCGAGACAATTGAGAATGATTTAGCTCAAGCATTAACCAAGAGATTACAACAATAATATTTGTGATAATTTAATCGTTATCATTGAGTAAACTTACTCCAAAGCCCTGTTTAAAATACAGGGCTTTTTTTTACTAAAACCTCTACTTCAATGGGTAAAGCTGACCAGATTGACTTTTTCTTTCTTGTAATTCTAGTCTTGGTCGATTACCTAGCGAGGTACTTTTTAGGTGAGCAACCTAAATGTTTCTTAAAAGCGGTTATAAAGGCTGATGTCGATTCATAGCCTAACTCAAAAGCGATATCAACAAGTTGAGAATTGCTGTTAAGTAATTCTAATGATTTAAGTATTCTCAGTTTTTGCTTCCATCGACTAAAACCCATGCCATAATTTTGATTAAATAATCTATTTAAGGTGCGACTTGATGCACCTACTTTTTGAGCCCATTGCTCAATGGTAAGTTTATTAGCGGGTTCTTGGTTTAAGGTTTCAATGATAGGCAAAAGCCGTTTATCCTGAATGGTTGGCATAAAAAGTTGATTACTTTTTGCCATCGCTAAGCGATCTAATAATACTAGCAGGAAACGTTGTGTTTCTTCTGTTTCTTTATAGTCTTCGGGCCAGTTTGAAATCTCTAATATCAATGATTTTAATAAAGGATCTACTGTTAACGGACGTACTTCATTACCTAATGCTTCACTTAACACTGGATCGATATATAAACTACGGTAACTGACTTTGTTCTTACAAAAGTGCTGATGTGCCATACCAGGTGGGAGCCACAATGCTTGCTCTGGCGGAATAACAAATACACCTGCATCCGTTTCAATATGCATAACACCAATACAAGAATAAGATAGTTGCGACCATGGATGAGAGTGACTAATGATCTGTGTCATCGGCTTAAATTCTGCCGACAAAGGTAATACAGAGCGAGGCAAACTTGGGTAAAGCCTGCTAGGACTTTCTTGATGCCACGTGCCTTTTGTCTGAATTGATAAACTAACTGTCATAATTGTCACTTTTGGTCATGCTGAAACCATCATATAATGGTCGGTGTAGTGACACAAGTTGAGCGTATTAAAAGTACTTAGGTAGTGAAACTTTTTGACTCAAATGGAGTTAGAGCAGTCGAATTACTGCATGGGAACTACTTCATGGAGTAATTGAGTATCAGTAACCGAGCGTTAGTTAATTAAGGCAATAGATTCACATGGAAAAAGTAACTGTAGAAAAAGCAACATCCGTTTCAGCTGAGCAGGGTAGTACATGGCATAGCCCTTTTGTTTTTTTAGCGATTGCCAGCATTGTCATGTCAGTAACTTTTGCCGGCTGGATGGCGATGCTCAATAACTTTGTTATCGAGCAAGCCGCGTTTACCGGGGCTGAAATAGGTATGTTGCAGTCTTTAAGAGAAATACCAGGCTTCTTAGCTTTCACTGCTATTTTTGTCTTACTGGTATTTTCCGAACAAGTCTTTGCTTTAATCGCTTTGTGTTTATTATCCATAGGCGTTGCTGCTACAGGGCTATTTCCAAGCATTTACGGCCTATATGCAACCACGGTATTGATGTCTATTGGTTTTCATTATTACGAAACATTAAATACCTCATTAAGCTTGCAGTGGTTTAAAAAAGACGAGGCTGCGGCAAAGCTTGGTCAATTGATGTCAATAAAATCTGCAGCTTCACTAACTTGTTATGCTTTGATTTGGCTTGGGTTTAGTGTTTTCTCCGCTAATTATCAAGTGATGTATTTATTTTTTGGTTTAAGTGGTTTATTACTGACGCTATGGCTGGCATTTACTATGCCTAACTTTCCTATGGAGCACCCACAACATAAAAAAATAATTTTAAGAAAACGGTATAGTTTGTATTATTTGCTGACATTTTTATCGGGTGCACGTAGACAAATATTTGTTGTTTTTGCTGGTTTTCTTATGGTGGAAAAGTTCGGCTACAGTGTTCAACAAATCACTGTTTTGTATATGATTAATCACGTTATTAATTTCTTTTTAGCACCTAAAATAGGAGTTTGGATTGCAAAAGTTGGGGAGCGTAAAGCGCTGGCGCTAGAGTATATTGGTTTGATTACTATTTTTGTTGGTTATGCATTGGTTGAGTCGGCTAATATGGCAGCAGCGCTTTATGTGATAGACCATTTATTTTTCGCCATGGCTATTGCCTTAAAAACCTACTTTCAAAAAATTGCAGACCCGAAAGATATTGCCTCAAGTGCCGGGGTAAGCTTTAGTATTAATCATATTGCTGCTGTTGTGATTCCTGCGACATTCGGTTTAATTTGGCTTTATGATCATTCGTTAGTTTTTTATGCAGGCGCATTTATCGCGTTACTGTCTTTAATAGCAAGCAGGTTTGTTGATACTAAACAAAGTGCTCGAACAAATGCTGTCTAGAAAGCTAACCCCTTAAAACGATTATCGGTTGCTAACAGTGTTAGGTATTGCTAGCTACTTTATTTTTCGCGGGTAAATGTTTTTGTTTTATATCTGACAAGGCCGCTTTTAAAAAATGATAAAAACTTTGAATACGGACACTATGTTTTAAATCTTTATGGTACACGAACCAGATCGACTCACCGGTATTGGGAATGTCTAAGTCTATTTTAACCATTGATGGATTTAGACTCGCTTGATGATCGCTCAAAGGTCCAATACCCATACCTGTAATTACTGCGTCGTGTATATCTGAGAAGTTATTACTTTGAAAAACTATTCTGTTTTTATCAATTTTATCGACAATATAATTAACAAAAGGGATTCGATATTTTTCAGGCGTCGGTAATACCCAATGATGATCGTTAAATTCATTGATGCTTTTAGGCTGACCGAATTCATCAATATATTCTTGTGTAGCATGATATGCTGTTTGCAGTTGGATTAGATTTTTAACTACAAGATCAACGCCAACAGGACTTGGACCCGCGCGTAAAGACACATGCGCAGCACCTGAGTCGAGTGGTACAATGTCATCAGTGGAAATAAGTTTAAGCCGTATTTTAGGATACTTTGTTCGAAAAGCTTTTAATGCGGGAGTGATCACCGGAGAGAATGAGCTGACGGTGGTAATTCTTAATTCACCACTAATATCACCCTCTACATTTTGCAGTTTATTTTCTAAACTGGAAAACCTCGCCATCACTTCGGGCATTTCGTCCATTAAAACACAGCCCGCATCGGTAAGTTTATACCCTCGTTGATGTCGAATAAAAAGTTTAACTTCAAGTGCTTGCTCTAATTGATTGATACGTCTTAATACGGTGGCATGATTTATTCTAAGGGACACGCCTGCTTGACTTAAGCTGCCGTCGATAGCGACTTGATACGCAATTTTATAATCATCCCACGAGATATCTTTCATGTTACACCTGGTTATTTACACTAAATAAAAGTTGTTGAGTTGTGCATATATGCACAATAGTTTCGCATTTATGGATGTTTTTTAATAGGGGGGAGTTCGATATAGTAGCCTTAACTACTTACAAAGGTTTTGTCAGCACTTTGATAAACATGCTGACTCATAGATAGATAACATAATGAAT
>MAAB01039168.1_pt1 | contig 12993 bp, 11 predicted proteins | sample 1115991 | NCBI WGS metagenome assembly MAAB01 (sample SAMN04961124, study PRJNA320927) | seawater metagenome | isolation source: sample BD02T18 sea water enriched with oil for 18 days | place: USA:Gulf of Mexico | collected 2013-07-27
GTATACAAATGGGTCGATGAAAACGGTAATACCCAGTTTTCACAATTCCCCCCTGAAGACCAGCAACAATCGGAACAAGTAAATATTAAAACCCAAAAGAGCATCAGTTCAAGCCAGTCGAAGGAAAAGCTAGAGTCCATGCGTCAAAAGCTGCTGGAAAGCAGTGTTGACCGCAATACCGAAGATGAAGAAGAAAAGCAGGACAAAGAAAATGAAAAGATAAGAGCCCAAAACTGCGATAAGGCTAAACAACACCTAAGGGACCTTGAGAGCAACGGCCGCATTTACAAAACATTGGAAAACGGCGAACGTTACTGGTTTGATGTTAAAGAGCGAGCCGAAAAAATTAAAGGCGCCCAAAAACAAGTAAAAGAGTTTTGCAGCTAGTGACTACATCGAAATAAACCCCCAACCAATAGAGTGCCACAAGTGCTCTATTGGTTATTCCAGCCAAATACTACTGGCCATGCGGCCACAACTATTATCTCGCCGATAACTAAAAAAACGTGCCTCATCGCTGTAAGTACAAAAATCCCCACCAGAAATACTCTCAACCCCATATTCCTTAAGGCGTAAACGCGCCAAGGCATATAAATCCGCCAGCCATTTTTGCTCATGAGCGGTATTTATATTTGCCACTTTTTTAAACGCAAGATGAGCCTGACTGTTTTGCGCACAAAAAGCCTCGAACACTTCCTGCCCCACTTCAAACTTCGTAGGGCCAATGGCCGGTCCCAACCAAGCCATAATAGCCTGTGGCGAATCTTTAAACGTGTTCAGAGTTTCTTCCAAGACACCATTAACCAACCCGCGCCAGCCTGCATGGGCAGCCGCCACTTGGGTACCAGAGGTATTGCAAAACAAAACAGGAAGGCAGTCTGCGGTCATGACAGTGCAAACTTGATTTTTTAATCGGGTATAGCTGGCATCCGCTACTGGATTTGACGCCGCTTGCGCTTCATTAACCACCACTGTGCTGTGCACTTGCTTAAGCCAAAGAGCAGGTTGAGGTAAGTTTTGTTCAAACAAGACTCGATTTTGCGCTACATGCTCAAGGTTATCATTGACATGATCGCCAAGATTAAACCCCGCAAAATCTCCAACGCTCACCCCTCCTAGACGCGTACTCTGCAATGCTTTCACATTACCGGGTGCGGGCCATTGAGGGGTAATAAAAATGGGTTCACTCATACCTTGATCACTTTTAATGCTCAAAGGTCTTAGTATTCAGTGTCTTCTGCTTGCTCAGCATCATGCTTTAGCTCTTCTAATAACTCTTCAAAGTCAGCTGGTAAAGGCACTTCCCATTCAACTATTTCATTGGTAGCAGGGTGATATAGCTCAATGTGCTTAGCATGTAATGCTTGACGAGGGAACTTACGCAACACATCACGCAGCTCAACACTTACGCCTTTAGGTAGGCGTACTCGACCACCATACGTACCATCACCCACTAGCGGATGCTGAATATGCGACATATGCACACGGATTTGGTGAGTACGTCCCGTCTCAAGCTTTATACGAAGATGTGTATGACTGGGGAATTTCTCTAAAATACGGTAATGGGTAATGGCATCTTTACCCGTTGGGTGTACCGACATTTTAGTACGATCCTTATCATGGCGAGCAATGGGCTCCTTGACGGTTCCCCCACCTGTCATGGTGCCTTGGGCAACCGCTTCGTATTCACGGCCCATCTCACGGCTTTGCAATTGCTCAACAATGTGATGTTGCGCCTGCAGTGTCTTTGCCACCACCATTAGGCCTGTGGTGTCTTTATCTAGACGATGCACAATCCCTGCACGAGGGACATTCTCCAAAGAGGGGCAATGGTGCAATAAACCATTTAGAAGGGTACCGGTGTAATTACCGGCAGCTGGGTGCACCACTAACCCCATGGGTTTATTGATGACAATGATATGATCATCTTCATAGACGATATCCAGGTCCATTTCCTCTGGAAGCCACTCACCTTCTGCTTGCAAGGTGACATCTAACACCATGGTTTCGCCCCCTACCAGCTTGGCACGGGGGGAAAACAATTTACCATCCACGGTTAATTGCCCATCTATAATCCAAGTTTTAAGCCTAGATCGACTAAAGTCAGGGAACAAAATTGCCGCGATTTGATCAAATCGCTTGTTACCCAGTTCGTTTGGTATTTTAATAGTTTTTTGAATTTGTTCAGACATCTTGGTGACAGCCACACCCTATGGTTAAATTGCAGTCTTAATCGACCCAATATACACTAACTAGTAACACTTATAATAAAGATTATATCAGATAGAACTATGCGAATAATTATCATATTACTGGCCATGATCACATTGGCAGCTTGTTCCAGCAACGGCAAACGCCAAAATGCTGAATTAACGGAGAAAGAAATCTATGAAAAAGCGGTCACCGCCATTGATGACGAGAACTACTTTTTAGCCGTTGAGTCCTTCCAGAAACTTGAAAGTCGCTATCCTTTTGGCAAATACAGCGAGCAATCACAGTTAGAAATGATCTTTGCTCAGTATAAATCTCAAGATCAAGAAAATGCCCGTGCCAGCGCCGAACGTTTCATTCGCCTTCATCCCGAACATGACAACGTAGACTACGCCTACTATCTTAAGGCCCTTACCACCTATGAGTTAGGCCTAAGCCTTGTAGAGCGTTACTTTTCTGATGAGCAAGCTCAGCGTGATGCACAACCCGCTCGCGACTCATACCAAGAAATGTTTGAGTTAATACGTAAATTTCCAGACAGCGAATACGCAACAGACGCTCGCCAACGTATGATTTACTTACGCGACCGTTTGGCACTACACGAAATACACGTGGCCCATTATTACCTTAAGCGCCACGCTTACTTAGCAGCGGCTAATCGTGGTAAAAACATCGTTGAAAATTATCAAGGTACTACCCACGTAGCTGAAGGTTTAGCGTTAATGATTGAAGGCTATGAGCTATTAGGCCAACAGGATTTAGCTGATAAAAGCCTAGCGGTGCTAAAAGCCAACTTTCCTAAGCACCCACAAATTGTGGATGGTAATTTTGTACGCAGTGATTGGGCACAAAAAGATCACAAAAGTATTTGGAACGTAGTGACGTTTGGCTTGATTGACTAAACCCTACCTTATTCGTTTTTTTAAAGCCGACTTTGCGTCGGTTTTTTTGTGCCTAGTATTTGTGTTTGGATTCGCCCATCAAGCGCCCTGCTCACTGGCTACGCTGCTCCCTGCGACAAAATCCAGTGAGCAAGACACTTGATAGGCTTGGCTGAGGCTTTAGTGTTATACAACTATTAGCGTGCACGCCGGTAAAGGTAGTTGACGTCTTATATTGGTCTTTACCTGCTCTATATTACCGCTGTTAAGGACCGGCCCCATTGGACACCAGAGGCACGATATGTGGCACGATATGAACACCCATTTTAGCGCTATTAACCATCATCGACCTAAAGGACGACCTACAAGCCATTAGAGCAAAATGCGTTATTTGGCACTGAGGCAGATAAGATAAAAGGCAGTAGAAATAGTCAAAGAAAAGCTGCCATTTTTACAAGGAATGACGCCCTCTACCTCTCATTTAATGGAAGTTTTAATGGGATCACTGGCATCAGGAATTATTAGTATCAATCAAATATTTAAAGGCAGTTAAATATTCATAAGTATTGACGCGGCAGCCACCCAAGCACTCAACAAGCCCACTCAAGGATGTGGTTCTATTGCTTTTGCAGCTGGGATGCTGCGTAGCAAGAGAATTACATGTTTGAATGGGCCCACAAAAAATTTTCAGACTCTATCATCCCAACCCCAACTAAAAGTCTAAATACCTGACTTCCAACCATTGGTAATAGGGTAGCGACGATCACGACCAAAGCCACGTTGAGTTAAGCGTACACCCACAGGTGCTTGGCGACGTTTATATTCATTCACATCCACCAGCCATAACACACGCTTCACAACATCGGCGTCGAAACCTTCTTCTATGATGCCCTGAGCACTGCAATCTTCTTCAATATAAAGGCGTAAAATTTCATCCAATATATCGTAAGTCGGTAATGAATCCTCGTCCACTTGATCAGGTGCCAGCTCCGCCGATGGCGGGCGAGTGATAATACGCTTGGGTATCACCTCTCCCAACGTATTGCGGTAATTCGATAGTTCAAAGACTAAGGTTTTAAATACATCTTTTAACACCCCATAACCACCAGCCATATCACCATACAAGGTGGCATAACCCACCGCCATTTCACTCTTGTTACCCGTGGTTAACACCATAGAGCCTTTTTTATTGCTCATGGCCATCAACATCACGCCACGACAGCGGCTCTGTAGGTTTTCTTCAGTGGTATCAACCTTAGTGCCTTCAAACTCATCACCAAGCATATTCATGAAGGCGTCGTACATGGGCTCGATGGGCAAAACTTTGTAGGTAACACCCAAGCGATTGGCTTGCTCTTCGGCGTCTACCAAACTCATTTGCGAGGTATATTTAAACGGCATCATCACCGCCTCTACCCGCTCTTTACCCAAGGCATCCACAGCAATGGCAATGGTCAGGCCCGAATCAATACCACCCGACAACCCCAACAACACACCTTTAAATCCATTTTTATTCACATAATCACGCACGCCTAATACTAAAGCTTGGTACACGCTTTCAAGGTAAGGCCGGTCAAGGGCCACATCACCCTTAATGCTCCCACAAACACCATCCGTGAACGAAAAATCCACATAACTTAATACTTCGTCATAGGTCGCCACACTGGCTTTTAATTCGCCTTCAGCGTCTACCACCATGGAGCCACCATCAAATACCAGCTCATCTTGCCCACCCACTTGATTCACATACACTATGGGCATACTGCCTTCCAAGGCCCGCTCTTTTAACAATTCTTGGCGATGACTGGGTTTATCCAAATGAAATGGCGAGGCGTTTAAGTTAAGCATCCATTTCGCGCCTGCGTCTTGGGCAGCCGTTAACACGCCTGGATGCCAAATATCCTCACAAATGCTCAGGGCAGTAGGAATGCCTTCGATATGAATAATATTATCGCCCTGCGACGTGCCTTCACTGAAATAGCGTTTTTCATCAAACACTTGGTAATTAGGCAGGTTCTGCTTTGCATATTCACCAAGACAACGACCCTCAAAGAAAACACCTGCCATATTGAATAGCTGGCCATTTACGGCTTTGGGGTAACCCACCACAATATGAATAGGCAATAGACTTGTCTTGATCGCATCTAACGCTTGGTTAATGCGTAACTCTAAACTTGGACGCAATAATAAGTCTTCCGGCGGATAGCCTGTAAGGGTTAACTCGGGAAATACAATAACCTGCGCGCCAGCAGTCAACGCTTGCTTGCTCGACTCGATTACCTTTTGGGTGTTACCTTGAATATCACCCACTAACAAATTTAATTGCGCTAAACAGACCTTAAGATTTTGCTCGGACACCATTACAACCTTGCTTCCAACCCTAAAAAAGCCGTATTGTGCGAGGATTGCATCTATGGAGCAATCTTTATTGCACAGTAATGCTTAATTTTAACCCAGCTTAGTGGTTGTTTTTCAATCAGCACTATACATACGGACAAATATTCATGAGCTCCATTACCGAGCGTCAGCCTTCATTCCATTTATACAGCTACTTCACGCTCGTGTTGGCGTCCTTATTTTTGGGACTCTACTTCTTAGAAGAGCAAATGCACTGGTGGCAGTCCATTACACCCAAGTTATTACCCATCGCATTAAGTGGTTACATGGCACTGGCCATTAGCAACGTGTTGCGAAGCCACGGTAACCAACACAAGCAAACTGACATGTTTTTACCCAGCCTGCTGGCCGAGATTCTCTTTTTAGGTCTTCTGATGGTTTATATAGCCCCCCAACAAACTGACATCAGTATATTTATGCTGATCAGTGTGGGTTTGGGCAATCTAATGCTAAACAAGCGCTACGGTTACTTTATCGCCGCCATGGCCACTATTATGGTGTTAAGTAGTTCGTACATCCACTCTCAAAATCAAGGCACCGACCGCTTATTGTCAGGCAGCTTTATCAGCATACTCTTCTTCATTGAGTCCTTTATCATTCAGGGATTAAAAACTCGACTGGTAGAAGAGCAAAGTAATACGATTCAAACCCAAAGCAAACTTTACAGCGAATCTCGCTTTAACGATTTAATTATCGATCGCATGCACACGGGTGTATGCGTGGTAGACAACAGCGGACAAATATTAAGAATCAACCGGGCGGCCACCGAGCGTTTAGGCGGCTTGCAACAGGCCAGCCATATACCAGAGCCTTTATTTGAAAGGCTACAGTTCTGGCATGAGCATCATCTACAAAATGACGACTCTATGGATGTTATCCACCCCAATGGCAGTCAGCAATCCATCATAGTGTCATTTGCCGCTATCGATGATTTGTCTACCCTAGTCTTTGTGGAAGACAAAAGCACCGTTGCTCGGCGTGCTCAGCAGTTTAAATTAGCCTCCCTAGCCCGCATGGCTGCCAGCATTGCCCATGAAATCCGTAACCCACTTAATGCCATTAGTCATGCCTCGCAATTACTGCAAGAAAGCGAAGAGCTCAACGATGACGACCGACATTTGTGCGACATTATTTTAAACCACAGCGGCCGCATGGAAGGCATTATTCAAAACGTATTACAAATAAGCAGGCGTAGCTCCTCAGAGGCGCAGTGGATATCATTACATCACTGGCTAACAAAGTTCATCAGTGACTTTACTCAACAACACCATGTGGCCATAGAGTTAAGCGGAGTCGATCTGGATATTCGCTTCGACCCCAGCCAATTACATCAAGTTTTATGGAATTTATGCAGCAATGCGGTACGTTACGGTCAAGTAAATAAAGAGCGTCCCATTTACATTAAGTTAGGAAGAATTAACCAGTGGGCCGTTATGACAATAGAGGACCATGGGCCCGGTATTGCCCCCAAAGAAATGAATTACCTGTTTGAGCCTTTCCATACGACCTCGGCTCAAGGCAATGGATTAGGTTTATATTTGGTAAAGGAATTATGCGATGCCAATCACGCCGAAATTCGATATCATCGTAAAGAGAGGGGGGCCAGTTTTGACATTTTATTTGCTCGGGATTTCTCTAACAATCAAAATTTAAAATTTGATGCATATACGAATGACTCCCAATAAAAAACGTACATGACGATTACGTTTCACCCCATAATTACACATATTAAGGTTGCTCCATGAGTCACATTCTAATAGTGGACGATGAACCGGATATTTTAGAGTTGCTCTCTATTACCATTCGCCGCTTAAAATTTACCCCCGTCAGCGCTGCAAACATTAGTGAAGCAAAAGCATTGCTAAACAGTCAAGACTTTCAACTATGCTTGACCGACATGCGCCTTCCCGATGGCTCGGGTATGGATTTAATAGCCCACATTCAGCAGGATCATCCTGACTTACCAGTGGTAATGATTACCGCCTACGGCAGCATGGATGTCGCCATTGAAGCTATGAAAACTGGTGCCTTCGATTTTTTATCCAAACCCGTAGAACTTGATAAACTGCGTTCTATTATTCAAAGCGCCATTCGCTTGGACGAACAAACCCAAACCTTACAGCAAACCTTAGACGTGCCCGGCATCATTGGACAATCTGGCGCCATAGAACAGCTTAATCGCCAAATACATAAAGTGTCACGTAGTCATGCTCCCGTTTTCATTCACGGTGAATCGGGCACAGGCAAAGAATTAGTAGCACGCGCTATACATAGTTTAGGGCCACGAAATGAACAACCGTTTATCGCAGTTAACTGCGGGGCGATCCCTTCAGATCTAATGGAGAGTGAATTTTTTGGCCATAAAAAAGGCGCTTTCACCGGCGCCCATGGCACTAAAGAAGGCTTCTTTCAGGCCGCACACGGTGGCACTTTATTTTTAGATGAAGTGGCCGACCTACCCTTAAATATGCAAGTAAAATTATTACGTGCCATTCAGGAAAATTTAGTACGCCCGGTGGGCAGCGAAACAGAAATGCCAGTGGACGTTCGTATATTATCGGCCAGCCATAAAGATTTACAAATGGAAGTGGACGATAAAAATTTCCGTGAAGATTTATTTTATCGTTTAGACGTCATTAATTTACAAGTGCCTTCGTTACGTGAACGTCTAGAAGATGTGCCCCTATTGTGTGGACACATACTTGAGCGTTTGGCTCAATCACTTGACCACCCAGCCTCTAAACTAAGTAGCAATGCCTTGCGTCAATTACAGCAATATCATTTCCCAGGTAATGTGCGCGAATTAGAAAATATATTACAAAGAGCTGTGACGTTAATTGATGGCTCGCAGATTGAAGTGGACGACCTTACCTTAAAAAGTCGCCAAACCATTAAAAAACCTGACACCCAATCCCATCAACTGGTTCCAGGTGAAACCTTAGAAGAATACTTAGAGGAAGCTGAGCGAGAAATACTGACGCAAGCTCTTGAGATGTGCCGCTGGAATAAAACGGCCGCAGCAGAGCAATTGGGCATGAGCTTTAGGTCCATGCGATACCGCCTTAAAAAACTGGGTATAGATTGATACAAGCGAAAAGGTAGCGTTACAGCACTGTGAAGCTGTCAATCCCATAGACACAGATCATTTAGGACGGTTATTTTAGATTCATCCCTAGGGGCTCAGCCAAAATACTGGCATATTAGGAAAACCAACATCTATTTGTGCCATTTAGGTCAAATTTTTGGTCTAGTAGGTCAAATACAGCCGAGCGCATTCACGTAAGGTGGCAGCATCAAAAAAACCGCTGAGGATAGGTAATGACTCTTCAAAATAGTTATACCAAAGAAGAATTAGTTAAGGCGGCTCACGGCGAGCTGTTTGAACATAATAAAATGATCCGTTTGCCCCGTAATGAGATGCTCATGCTTGATCGCATCACCCACATTTCTAACGAAGGTGGTGAATATGGCAAAGGCGAAGTCATTGCCGAGTTGGATATAAATCCCGACCTGTGGTTTTTTGACTGCCATTTTGAAAGTGACCCAGTGATGCCGGGTTGCTTAGGCCTCGATGCTTTGTGGCAGATTACTGGTTTTTGGCTAGGCTGGGGCGGCCGCCAAGGTAAAGGTCGCGCCCTGGGCGCGGGCTCCATTAAGTTTGTTGGTGAAGTATTGCCCACCAATAAAGTGGTAAAATACCATATCCATATTCGTCGCGTATTAGAGCGCGGCACCGCCATGGCCATTGCCGATGGCTACATGTACGTTGATGGTAAAGAAATTTACTCAGGTAAAGACTTGCGAGTTGGCCTGTTTCCTGGAGATACAAAATGAAACGCGTAGTTATTACTGGCATGGGCATAGTTTCCAGCCTAGGCAACAATAAAGTTGAAGTAGCTGAATCTTTAAAAGCACAAAAGCCGGGTATTGGCTTTAATGAAACCTTTAAAGAGATGGGTTTGCGCTCGCATGTATCCGGCCTCATTGATCTGGATGTGAAAGAGCACATCGACCGAAAGTTATTACGTTTCATGGGTGAAGGCGCGGCTTACAGCTATATAGCCATGCAAGAAGCTGTTGAAGATTCTGGTTTAAAAGAAAAGCAAATTTCTAATGTAGACACGGGGTTAATTATGGGCGCCGGCGGTGCCTCTTCTGAAAACATCGTGGAAAGTGTGGATATTCTACGTGAAAAAGGCATTCGTAAAGTAGGCCCCTACCGTGTACCTCGTACAATGGGCAGCTCTATTGTGGCATCTTTGGCCACCGCCTTTAAAATCAAAGGTATTAACTACGGGGTAACATCGGCTTGCTCAACCAGTGCCCACAGCATTGGCGTGGCATGTGAACAGATTCAAATGGGCAAGCAAAAAGTCATGTTTGCTGGTGGCGGCGACGAAAGTCACTGGTCATTTGCTATGATGTTTGATGCCATGGGTGCGCTTTCTACTAAGTATAACGATCGCCCTGAAACAGCTTCTCGTACATATGACGAAAACCGTGATGGTTTTGTTATTTCTGCTGGTGCCGGCTGCCTAGTGCTAGAAGAGCTGGAGCACGCACTAGAACGTGGCGCCACGATCTACGCCGAACTTGAAGGTTACGCTGCAACATCTGACGGTGCCGACATGGTCGCTCCTTCTGGCGAAGGCGCAGAGCGCTGCATGAAATTGGCGCTTAAAACCTGTGCAGGCCCTATTGATTACATCAATACCCACGGCACAAGTACGCCTGCAGGAGATATTACTGAACTAGGCGCCATTAAGAATGTATTTGGCGAAGAGATGCCACTAATTGGCTCCACTAAACCATTATCTGGTCACAGCCTAGGTGGCGCAGGTGTTCATGAAGCCGTCTTTAGCTTATTGATGATGCGTGATGGGTTCTTAACGGGCTCTGCCAATATCGAAGACCTAGACCCTAAAGCGGAAGGCTTTCCTATTATCCAAGAAAATATTCAAAAAGACGTGCAGCGTGTTATGAGTAATAGTTTTGGATTTGGCGGTACTAATGCAAGTTTGGTATTTGCAAAATATAACGATTAATTAGCTAAAAATTATTAGGGTGGGCATATCGCCTGACCCTAATACACGCTTATTTCTTACACTGTATTATGCAATGCACTTACTAAATGATTGATGACAAACCGTTAAAGTATTAGCTCTTAATTTTATACACGGACGTATAAACATGAAGGGCCTTACCCTAATTGAACTTATGGCCAGCATGGCTATTTTGGCGATCATCCTCACTATTGGCGTACCCTCTTTAAAGGGAATGTTAGAGCATCATCATGCCAAAACCACTTTATCGACGCTTCAACGCACTTTGCACCAAGCAAGAATACTAGCGCTTTCAAAATCCCAAGCGGTATTAGTCTGCCCCATGCTTAACAAAAGGTGCATAGCCGACTGGAATCAACCTCTGGCCATATTCGCAGACTTAAATAACAATAAAACTCTAGATAATAACGAAAAACTTAAAGCTAAAATTAGTAATGAAAACAGCCATGGATACTGGCAAAAGAAAAGAAACACTCAAAACTATATTAAATTTAGCCCTCAAGGCCATGCATTTTCATCTGCCACGACCTTTCTATATTGCCCATATTCAAATACACAGAACTACGCCAAACAGCTGGTGATTAACTTCCAAGGCCGTATCCGTATCAACAGCTATTTACGTCCTCAAGGGACCCCATACCCTAACATCAGTCCTTTAGTGTGCACCGATCAAGTTACACTTTGAGTAATAAGTATCTTATGGGCTGCTCACAAACGCACGAACTCTCAGATCTAAACTAACTATTACAACTTAAAGTACCTCGTACTGTGAGGCAGCTCACAATCACACTTGCACTAAACCTGTTCGCCATTGAAATTGAACCGTTAGTCCGTTTTTATTAGGGATTCTATCGTTATCACGCTTAAATAGAGCCTATGAACAGAACTAAGATAAAAGCACAGAGCGGTTTCACCCTCATTGAACTCATGGTAACCACCATAATCCTCACTATTATCATAAGTGTAGGCGTTCCCGGTTTACGTTCATTGTTCACCAAGCAAAACATTCACTCTACAGGGACGTTATTTGCTAGAAGCATTCAATTTGCTCGCACCGAGGCTATTAAAAAGGGAGTTAATATAGATGTAATTCCTGTAAGTGGCACCGCAGATTGGTCACAAGGATGGACAGTTGAAGATCTCACCACCCCCGACATCCATCCTCTTATTCGAGTATTTGAAGATTTACCCGGCTCACCGACATTTACCAGTACATTACGAGATGGCGCAGCAGCCACTACCACCACATTGGTGCTAAAGCCCAATGGTCAATCTGAGACAACAGGTTCTTTTACAATGTTTTATCCCGATTGTTCAGGTAATAATGTCTTAACATACACATTATTAATTTCAGGTGTACTCAAAAAAACGGTAAGCAGATGCTAATAAATAATCGCCAGCGAGGCTTCGCATTAATTGAAGTACTGGTCACAGCCGTGATTGTTGCCATTGGCGTTTCAGGTCTGGGAGTCCTACTAATGCGTGCAATACAAGGTACTCAAGACAGTGCACAACACACTCAAGCCATGTGGATTGTGCAAGATTTTGTAGGAAGAATACGTGCCAATCCTATAGGTGCACGTAAAGAGGATTATGAGTTTTCTGCCACAAACGTAGACTTCTGCGGTAATGCACGGCCAGATTTGATATGTGCTGATTACTTTGAAGATGGCACGGATAAGAACGCTGCAATCTGCACAGAAACACCCATGGCAATTTTCGACATCTGGGTTACTGTTTGCGGCATGACCGAACGACTAGACCCAACTGAAGATGGTTACAATCCTGAAGATAACGTATTTGATAGCCCGTCTGAATTTATCATTAATCCAGTATTAACCTCTGAGTGTACACAAAATCATTTAACGCGCATTAGTACAACCGGTGGAGGATTAGACTGCGTTCAATATGAGGTCACCCTTAATTGGGATACACGAATTACGGACCGTGTTGCCAGTAATAGTTACAGTATGGTGGTGGAGCTAAATTAATGAATAAGCAACAGGGATTTACATTAATTGAGCTCATGATTGCCTCGTTAATTGGCTTAATAATTATGGGTGGCATGATGAACCTATTCATCACAACCAATCGAAGTGTCGCGCTTTCTGATGCCTTATCTCAAAATCAGGAAACTGGACGATTCGCCATGGACTACCTCACCAAATATGTTCGCCTAGCGGGTTATAGTGAAGATTTTACAATTGACTCCCCTCCCTTATTTTTAATGGCCGGTGCTTGTACTGCGGGAATAGAAACGGCCGAAGATAAAGTAGAATATGCTTGCTCTGAAAATAACCCTAGTACAGGCACTGAACTCAAGGATCGAATTGTACTAGGCGACCGTTTAGCTATTCCTTTTGTGGCAAGCGGCGAAGCCGGTGCTGAGACGCGTACATGCTCAGGTCGGATTGTAGGAGGGGCGGTAAACGGTCAACAAA
>MAAB01007670.1_pt1 | contig 12990 bp, 11 predicted proteins | sample 1115991 | NCBI WGS metagenome assembly MAAB01 (sample SAMN04961124, study PRJNA320927) | seawater metagenome | isolation source: sample BD02T18 sea water enriched with oil for 18 days | place: USA:Gulf of Mexico | collected 2013-07-27
CTCACGCAAACACTCCACCATTTGCTCGCGATACTTGCTGGTGAGTGGGCGAAAAAACTGACTGCGTTCCTGTTCAAAAAACATACAAACAATCAAACCCATGCATAAAATAAAGCCCATCACTTTACCTGAAATTGATCCTTTTCGGAACGCCCCACGCCCCATATCACAGGCAATTAGCGGCATTTTTTTATTCAGCCTTAGTAATTAGCCTAAGGGTGAGTAAAAATGTAAAATCCCTATTGAATTTCATTGGAATCACGCCGCCTTCATGCTGCTAATTCCGTAACCGAGTAAGTACTCATACCATGAAAGCCCTATTGTTAATCGTCCATGGCAGCCGCAAAGCCAGCTCAGGCACCGAGATCACCCAGTTGGCCAGTAACATCGCGGCACTTCCCAGTGAATTTGATCATGTGCGCCACAGCTTTTTAGAATTAGCCCAGCCAAAAGTAGCCGATGCTATTGATGAACTGGTGATACTGGGTTGCCAAAAAATTGTCTTAATGCCTTATTTCCTTGCGGCTGGATTCCACGTGGTAGATGATTTACCCAAAGTTCTAGAAGACGCGCAACAGGCCCACGCCCATGTTGAATTTACCTTAACTGAACATTTTGGGGCCGCTGCGAAAATGCCCGAATGGATACTGAATTACGTTAAAGCCTAAGCAATACATTGGGTAGGCTGTAAGCAACAGACAAAATAATAAGTAGAGATGACTATATGTACTTTCCACTAGTGGCCTTGGTCGCGTGTATACCCGCATTATGGCTACCTGAGTATTTCACCGGTTTTAAAAGTGCCATCATTCCTATGCTGGGGTTAATTATGTTCGCCATGGGACTGACTCAAACCCTGCAAGACTTTGCCAGAGTCTTTAGCCGACCTAAAGCCATTGCCATTGGTATTACGCTGCAATACACCATCATGCCATTACTGGCTTTCTTGATTTGCTTAGCATTAAATTTGCAACAGCAAATTTCAGTGGGAATGATTATTGTGGGCTGCTGTGCAGGCGGCACCGCCTCTAATGTGATTACCTATTTAGCTGGGGGTAATGTGGCCTTGTCTATCAGTATGACGCTTATATCTACCCTGTTAGGCGTGTTATTAACCCCCCTATTAATCACATTTTATGCTGGCCAATGGGTGGAGATAGCGGTTTTACCTATGTTGCTTAGCATCTGCAAAATCGTATTACTGCCGGTATTGGCGGGCATTGGTGTTCGTTATTTCTTTGATGGCAAAGTGCAGCGCATTGAATGGCTTTTACCCCATATCAGCACTGTCTTAATTGTCTGTATCATTGCCATTGTGGTGGCATTAAATGCTCAGCGCTTTGTCCAATTAAGCGCAAGTTTAGTGATCGCCGTGATACTGCATAATCTTCTGGGTTTATTGGCCGGCTACCAGATTGCCAAACTGTTTGGCTTAAACCCCAGCGATAGCAAAACCATTGCCATTGAAGTGGGCATGCAAAATAGCGGATTAGGTGTGGCTCTTGCCATTCAATATTTCTCGGCGGCCAGTGCCTTACCGGGTGCATTGTTTAGTATCTGGCATAACTTAAGCGGCTCGTTACTAGCCGCTTATTGGAGTCGGGGGAGTGAAGCACACACCCAAGCACAAACCGAGTGACTCCTGACTTATTCAAGCGGTTATACCGGGTTATCAATGTCTACAAATTCAACCTCAAGGGAAAATTCGTCTGCTAAGTGTTCACCCAAGGCCTTAGCGCCGTAACGCTCAGTGGCGTGATGGCCTGCGGCATAAAAATGGGTACCCGATTCCCGCGCATTGTGCACACTGGGTTCACTTATTTCACCGGTTAAAAAGGCATCTAGACCCGCATCAATGGCGTACTGCATATAAGATTGTGCGCCACCTGTGCACCACGCGATGGTTTGTACTAGGTCATCTTCTTCCCCAATATGCATCGGCACACGGTTCAACTTATGGCCAATATGCCGACTTAACTCATGGGCGGTCATCGGCGCCTTTAAACGCCCTATGAATCCAGGCACCCGCTCATCGCTTGGATCTATGGGGCCGGTAATATCAAAGTCTAAAACTCGCGCCAATTGCACGTTGTTACCCCAATCAACATGACTATCAAGCGGTAAGTGATATGCCAGCAAGCTAATGTCATGTTTAAGTAAGGATTGAATGCGTTGTTTTTTAATACCGGTAATCGCTTCGTTTTCCCCTTTCCAAAAATAACCATGATGCACCAAGATGGCATCGGCTTGTTTTTCAATGGCCACATCAATCAAAGACTGACAGGCTGTCACCCCCGTCACAATGCGCTTAACCTCGCTTTTACCTTCAACTTGCAGGCCATTGGGGCAATAGTCCTTAAATTGACCTATTTGTAACTGGCCATTTAAATAGCTCACTAATTCGCTAAGTTTCATTCCCACCACCATTAAATTAACCAGTGTAATTTGTACAATTGAAATGCATTTACTATGGGTCAATAGATAGCAATAAGCTTCATATCCCATCAGCACTTCAGTAAACTACGGAGTATTCTCAAAGATTTAGCATAAAAGGCAATTATTAATATGCAAAAACCCGGTTTTTTATCCTGGTCTATTTTAACGGGCTTAGTCTTGGCCAGCCTGATATTGCATTTTATCCCCCAACAGAGCTCTAACCCGTCAAACACGGGTCCTTATTCTTATGCTAGCGCCGTAAATCGAGCCGCCCCGGCGGTGGTGAATATTTACACCAGTAAAACCATTCGCCAACGCAGCCATCCGCTCATGAACCAGCCGTTTTTTAAACGCTTTTTTGAACGCGCCCCCATTCCTAAAAATCGCATTCAAAACAGCTTAGGGTCGGGCGTTATATTAGGGGTTGATGGCCTTATTATTACCAACAACCATGTAATAGAGGGGGCCGATGAAATATTGGTGGCCCTGCACGACGGCCGCACCGTCAACGCTCAAGTCATTGGTAAGGACCCTGAGACCGATATCGCACTACTAAAGATTCAAATGCAGGATTTACCGGTCATTACTTTTGCCAAAAACCCTCAAATGAACGTGGGTGATATAACACTGGCCATAGGCAACCCATTTGGTGTGGGCCAAAGCGTCAGCATGGGTATCGTCAGCGCCACTGGCCGTAATGAGCTGGGTATCAGTACCTACGAAGATTTCATTCAAACCGATGCGGCGGTAAACCCAGGTAATTCAGGGGGGGCATTGGTTAACGCCTATGGTGAGTTAGTGGGTATTAACACCGCTATTTATACTAAGTCCGGCATCAATCAAGGTATTGGTTTTGCCATTCCACTTGAACACGCCCTAACCGTGGTAAGTGATTTACTGCAACATGGCCAAGTGGTACGTGGCTGGCTAGGGTTAGAAACCCAAGAGCTTACCGAACAACTTAAACAAGTATTTGGCATCCCCGAACAGCTCACCGGCCAAGTCGTGGTGGGCGTGGCACAAGGTGGTCCAGCACAGCTGGCAGGGCTTAAAAATGGCGATATTGTCACCCATTTTAATGGCCTAGAAGCCGATAAAGGCACCGCAACCATGCGCCAAATTGCCGATCTGATGCCAGGGGACACCATTAAACTGGGCGTTATACGCGACGGTCAGTTTGTGGAATTTAACGCCACCCTAGGTCAACGAGTAGTTAAACCGTAAAAAGCCCACCTTAACCGAGCCTATTGTCTACACTAATTAAGGGTGCTCTTAGCAGGCACCCGCTGGTTTAGGCTCGGAATAATTAATGGTATTAACACTTTCTATCAAGCAAAAGATCTATTTTGCCTTTTCCATTTTGGTGACCAGCGCCATCCTGTCAGCCTTGGTTTATCTGCGCTTGGGCCAATCGGTTACTCAGTCTGTTGAAAAGAACACTCAGTTAATTGAATCATTGGTACTGGCGAACCAAGGCATTGGCGAGCACATATTAAATGCTCAACACTTATTGCAGCAAAGCCTTAACACACCCACTAACAACTTAAATGAACGCTTCTCATACTTTCTTAATCAGGTAGAAGGCATTGCTAATTTTCAAAAAAGCAACTTAAGCCACAACAATGCAGCCACCGAAGACATCCCCAATCATGGCGCTATCTTCATAGAGAGCATTTCGCATATTGAGCAGATATCGTCAGCAAGTAATGTAAAATTTAATGCCCTGATCAAGCAATTCTCACCATTAATCGATAGACCAACCCTAAACGCACAAGAACTCGAAAAAATTAGACGGTCATTGCATCAACACATGTTAGTGCAAGTTAAGCTACAACCTAGGTTGGCAATCGACGTGTTCGCCGCCACCCATCAGCTTTATGAATTTAATGTCAAACTGGCAGCCTATTTAAAAGGCTCAAGTCAGGTTAAGCCGGCGCTATATCTACAGTTAAGCTCAGCCATAAAGCAGCTGTCTGCAATACATAACGCGCCTTTGAAGATCATCACCACCTTACAACAACAGGCCTTACTTAAAATTAAAATTCACCAGGCTAAACTTGCACTTAAAGATGAAATAGAAAAGCATATTTCTATTAACTTAGCGGCGTTACTGGAGCTTCTTGATGATATTTCTCAGGCCGTTATTTTGTATGACGAAAAGATAATCGAGCACATCAATCAACGTAATCAAGAGCTACAGTGGACTGTATCATTAACAATGGCGCTCAGTTTAACCCTAGCCATCTGGTTAGCTTGGCGCATGGTCAGCACATTTCTGATTACGATCAACCAACTAAAAACTCAGCTACTACAAATATCGTCCGGCCATTTAAGTACCGACATAAGTTACCGCGATCACAATGATGAGCTAGGAGAGATAGCCCAAGCCCTGCACCAATTAAAATTACGATTAATTGAACGTAATGGTTTTGAATTATCCAATCAAGCAATCAAAAAAAGAACGCTTTCCATATTAATTAATGCGCCCGTGGGACTTATTGAAATAGATAATCAAGGTGACATAGTATTAGCCAACAATGAAATTCAATCCATTACCCAGTACAAAGAGGCTGACTTACTAGGAAAAACCGTACAAGCTATTTTTGGTTTAGATTTCCATGACGCTTATCAAGCCTTTAAAAAGAGACATACCAGCACTTCTGAGAAAAACTTAGCTCAATATGAATCGGTAATCGACATTATCAATCGAGAAGGCACCGCCATAAAGATTAAGCTTTCCTTATCGGACTTTGAAGTTGATCAAGTCCATTACACCATTGCCTGTATTTTAGATGTGACCGCGTTGTATCACGCTCAGCAAGAGTCCATCGAACAAAAGGGATTATTGGAAGGGATTATTAATGATGCACCAGAGGCCATGATCATCACCACGCCTGATCGTGTTATTAAAATTGTAAATCCTGCTTTCTGCAAAACATTTGGCTACGCAAGTAAAGATGTCATTGGAAAAAACACCAGTTTCTTATATGAGAATGAAGAAGCCTATAAAGATGCTGGCAAGAACACCTATAGCGACAGCGCCACCTCTAACGCGAAAATATTTGAGACTTGTTACCGTAGAAAAGATAACTCTTTATTTCCATCTGAAACCGTAGGCGGGCCCATTCACGATAAAAACAATAATTTAATAGGTTACATGGCATTTGTACGTGACATTATCGAACGAAAAGAAGCCGAAAAGAAACTGGCCAAATATCGAGACCAAGTAGCCGCCAGTAATGAAATTTTAAGCATCGCCACCGAATCAGTAAACATGGGTGTTTGGACCTATGATCTTATCGAGCAAAAACTAAACTGGAACGATGAAATGTTTAGTATTTTTGGCAGTGAAAAAGAAACCTTTACCCACTCACTTCAAGACTGGTCCGACAGAGTACATATTGAAGACATAGAGGCTGCCACAAGCTCATTAAATAAAGCGATTGAAAATAAATGTAACTATGTTGGTGACTTTAGAATTAATCATGCAACAAAAGGCGTTCGCCACATAAATGCCCATGCCAGCATGAGCCTCAACAATGCAGGTGAAGTAGAACGGATAATAGGAGTTAACTGGGATCAAACTGAGCAAAAAAATAATGAAGATCAACTTAGACAATTGGCGTTGGTGGCCAGCAGCACTAACAATGCCGTTATTATTTGTGATCCACAGGGTCATATAAAATGGGTAAATGATGCCTTTACCCGCATCAGTGGCTATAGCCTTAAAGAAGTTAAAACAAAAAAATTAGCTGATTTTTTAAATGGTAAAAATTCAGATCTAGATACCATAGAATATTTAGCACAAGAAATTTCCAAAGGTAAAGATGCACACGAAGAGTTACTTGTTTACCATAAGAGCGGTGAAGAATACTGGGTATCAATTGATATTCAAGCCATTAAAGATAGTGATGGTAATGTAAGAGAGCTTATTGAAGTTCAAACTGACATCACCCACAAAAAACTAGCCGAACACAATCTTCATGATGCCGTGGCTAAAGCCGAAGTGCTTGCCATTGAAGCAGAGCAAGCCAATATAGCCAAAAGTGAATTTTTAGCTAACATGTCTCACGAAATTCGCACGCCCATGAATGGTGTATTGGGCATGCTTAACTTATTGATTCGCACCGATCAAGATCCTCAACAAGAGCGCTATGCTCAATTGGCGCATAACAGCGCCGAGTCCCTACTCATTTTAATTAATGATATTTTAGATTTCTCCAAAATTGAAGCCGGAAAACTTGAGCTGGAAACCATAGAATTTGATTTAATAAAATTAATTACCGAGTTCTCAGAAACGTTTGCTTATCGTGTACATGAAAAAAAATTAGAGTACATTGTAGAATTGGATGAACATTTACCTAATATCGTCAGCGGCGATCCTACTCGAATTAGGCAAATCATTACCAACTTATGCGGCAACGCCTTAAAATTTACCAGCAAAGGTGAAATACATTTAACAGTAAAGCCAACAGACAATGGTAAGATTTACTTTGAAATAAAAGATTCTGGCATAGGCATTCCTCAAGAAAAAATAAAAGGCCTATTTAATAAATTCACTCAAGTTGATGGCAGTACAACTCGAGAATACGGGGGCACCGGATTAGGGCTTTCTATTAGCAAACAACTTTGTGATTTAATGGGCGGCGACATTGGCGTTGAAAGTAGCGCACACCAAGGCAGCCAGTTTTGGTTCACCCTAAACCTGCCTAAATCAGATAAAGAAAACCAGATAGAGCTTCCCCATATATCTTTAAACGACACCGAAATATTAGTGGTGGACGACAATCAAACTAACTGCGAAGTTATTGGTGGGCTTTTAACATCCTGGGGTGCCAATGTAGATTTTGCCTCTGGTCCGAAATCAGCATGGGATAATATAATAAATAGTGACGATAAGTACCGAGTCATTATTTTAGACATGCAGATGCCAGGCGAAGACGGCTTATCTTTATTAAAGCGCCTACAAGACAAAAGACCGTTTAAACAAACCTATTTTTTACTCATGACCTCTTTAGTCCTTGAGATGCCTACCACTGAAATGAAGTTATTGGGTTTGTCAGGAGTTCTTAATAAACCGGTTATCAATATGGATTTACATCGAGCTCTGGCCATTATTATTGATCACGGTAAAGCATTTGAAGAAACCCACGGCCTAGTCACCGAAGCAAACTTACAGTCTTTGAAATCCGATACTAAAAAGCTTTTATTGGTAGAAGATAATCTTATTAACCAAGAAGTAGCTAAATGCATTATGGAAGAATTTGGTTACAGTATAGATACCGCTGAAAATGGCGAGATAGCCATTAATATGCTGAATCAAAACCCCGCTTATTCGGCTATTTTAATGGATTGCCAAATGCCGGTGATGGACGGTTATGAAACCACCCGCAATATACGCAATGGACTTGCAGGTAAGCAGTATCAAAGCGTGCCTATTATTGCTATGACCGCCAACGCGATGAAAGGGGATCGTGAAAAGTGCTTAAACTCGGGCATGGACGACTACCTAACAAAGCCGTTAAACATCATGCATTTAGAAGAAAAGCTTCAGCAGTGGATTGAAGGGAAGCAGTAACGGCATGAGCCAGTACACTGCTCCAAGCTGGCCTTACGTTAATCTAACCTGAAACCGATTTTAACGGTTACCTGCCAGTGCGCCACCTTACCATCCTTAATATGGCCACGGGTCTCTGTGACCTCAAACCAATCTAAATTATTGATGGATTGGCTGCACTTAGCCACCGCATTTTTCACAGCGTCCTCCATATCAATGGTAGAACTGCCGGTGATTTCAACTTTTTTATACACATGATCACTCATAATCCACACCTTAAGTTAAACAATTAATGCTTAAATTAGTGTAGGCCACACAGATAGATCACGCCAAACTCACCGATATTTTACAAAGACTTAAGGCTCATCTATTTAAGGATAGCCAAGCAATTTACACTGGATTAACCCACCCTTTAAGTGATGTCATTCACTCATCAACCTTAACTTTGGTCAGATAGATTACAAAGACTTAAGGCTCATCTATTTAAGGATAGCCAAGCAATTTACACTGGATTAACCCACCCTTTAAGTGATGTCATTCACTCATCAACCTTAACTTTGGCCAGATAGATAACCACTTTTTATCGGCTATTCGCTGTGAATACACGCGTTTATCCCGTTTAGGGTTATGACTCACATGCCCCATAAAAAGACTCTCTAAACCAAAGGGCGCATTGACCATTAATTCTCCACTGCCACTTACACACACCGCCACAGCCGTTTCTTTTTCTGGCCAATAGCTCATGGCATCCGCACAGTTTTTATAAGGCAGGTCTTGGTTTCTAATATGCATGAAAGCCTGGTTTTTTACCTGCCAATTAACCTCAGGGGCAAGCATGCGCAACGCACGCGTTGCGGCCTGTGCGCAGTGGTCATCAACATCTGTAGGGGCAAAAAAAATAACATCCACATCATTCAGCGACTGATTGGGCATATTATGCAGATCATCCCACACCATATTGCGCACAAACCCTGCTGCCACCCAAGCATCAGGCAGGTTTAATGTAGCCACTAATTTCAATAGCCTCATACGTGCCAGGTCTTGTATAAATAACCGCTTTAAACGCGGTACATAATCAACCACTAGGTTTCTATTGGGCCATCTTGGTATTGTTTTTTATATCGCGGCTGCTGCGAATTAAGGCATCACCGCCAATCCGGTTTTCAGATTTTGCAAGGCGGTCATACAGCAATACATTCACCGTGGCGGCTAGATTTAAGCAACCTACGGTGGGGATATAAACCACAGCATCCGCTTGATCCAGTACATCTTGTTTAATAGAACCGTCTTCTGGGCCAAAGATATAAATAGCATCTTGGGGATGTTCAAAATCAGGCAACGAAATCGCCCCCTCTACCAGTTCCACACATACCACCTTTACATGCGCAGGCACACAACCCACTAAGCTATCCACCCCTGTTAATGGGATTTTTTGACTGGTTTTGTGAGTGTCGGTGTGAAAACGGGCCGCCTTGGCATAACGCTCACCGGTATAAAAAATTGAATCCACTTGAAAACAGCCTGCCGCGCGCATCACTATGCCCATATTGGTGGGGCTTTTAGGGTTAGTGATGCCCAGGCTTACACTTGATTTTGTCATCTTAAATTTTGCGTCTCTTGTATTGATAGAGTGAGCAGTACCCTAGGTTGAACGTATTTGAAGCTTAAATTTAACTAAGGGATTGCCACAATATTTAGCGTCTGCAGGAAATCACGCCATAATAGCAAGCCAAGCGGGTAATTGCTCACCTCTGCCAGTTACTGTAAATGCGCACAGCTATGTTCATGAGTCATTAAAGTGAGTATTCTACGCCCCACATTAAGGAGATGATTTGTGAAGAGTGCAGCTATATATCTAATAATTGGTATTATTCGTTTAGTGTCATTTTTACCGCTATCTGCCGCTCATGGCCTGGGTCGGTTAATTGGTTTAGGGTTGTGGCACAGCCGCAGTTCAACATCTAAAGTGGCAATGGTTAACTTAAAATTATGTTTTCCTGAAGAAAGCCCTGAACAGCGGGCACAAAAAGCCAAGAATAGCCTCATTGCGCTGGGTAAAACGTATGCAGAAATGGGCATGTCATGGATGTGGCCCATTCCTAAAGTAAATAAACTTATCACTCACGTGGAAGGCATGGAGCATTTAAAACAGGCACTTAACGACGAAAACGGCATTATTCTTATTGCCCCACACTTGGGAAACTGGGAGTTGTTAAATCACTTCTTCCGCCAACACTTGTTCATGACCGTTATGTATAAACCCACTAAGATCCCAGCCCTTAACAAATTTATTTTTAACACGCGTAAACGAGTCGATGTAGGACTGGTACCCGCCGACAAACGCGGCGTGCTGTCGTTGTTTAAACTACTGAAGAAAAAAGGTGTGATTGCAGTATTGCCTGATCAAGAGCCCAGTGTAAAAAGCGGCGTATATGCCCCTTTCTTTGGACAGCCAGCATTAACCGGTAAGCTTATTGGGGACTTGGCCAGAAAGACACCGGCCTATTTACTGTGCTGCTATGCCAAGCGTTTAGACGATGGTAATTATGCGGTGGTATTAAAACCCGCCAATGAAGAGATTCGTAATGAAGATTCAGTGGTTTCGGCAACCGCACTTAACCAAAGCATTGAAGATTGTATTCTAGACTGCCCCGAGCAATATCAATGGGGTTATAAGCGTTTTCGTCTACAACCAGAAGGGCGCTCTAGCTTTTATAAGTAGTTGATCGTTAACCAGCTGTAATCGCAGCTGGTTAAACTCTTTCAATTGATTAATCCGCTTTAATGTTTAACAAATCTAACGCCAACGCCTCGGCCACTTTAATACCGTCAATGCCCGCCGATAAAATACCGCCCGCGTAACCCGCACCTTCTCCAGCTGGATATAAACCACGTGTATTTAAGTTCTGAAAATCTTTATCTCGCTTAATGCAAATAGGCGATGAAGTTCGAGTTTCTACCCCCGTTAAAATGGCATCATCCATGGCAAAGCCTTTAATCTTTTTATTAAACGCAGGTATTGCCTCACGGATAGCCTCAATGGCAAAATCAGGTAGTGCATCACTTAAATTCCCTAAGCTAATACCCGGTTTATACGACGGTTCAACGCTTGCCAACTCAGTGGAGGCAGTATCTTTTAAGAAATCCCCCACCAGTTGTGCCGGCGCACTGTAATCTTTACCGCCCAATTCATAGGCTTTTTTCTCTAGTGCACGCTGTAAATCTATGCCCGCCAATATGTGCTGTGGGTAATCCCGTTCTGGCTCAATGCCCACCACTATGGCCGCATTAGCGTTACGTTCGTTACGGGAATACTGCGACATACCATTAGTCACCACACAACCTTCTTCCGACGTAGCCGCCACTACCGTGCCGCCAGGACACATGCAAAAACTATAAACACTGCGATCATTTTTACAGTGATGTACCAGTTTATAATCGGCTGCACCTAAAATTTCATTGCCCGCATTAATACCAAAGCGGGCCTGATCAATAACGGATTGAGGGTGCTCAATTCGAAAGCCAATAGAGAATGGTTTAGGCTCTATGTACACCCCTTGATCCAGTAACATTTGGAAGGTGTCGCGCGCGCTATGGCCAATGGCTAACACAATATGGCGGCTATGCAGCGTCTCGCCATTTTTTAAGGTCACGCCGGTTACTTGCCCCTGCCCATTATTATTAGCATCTTCACTTGTTTCACGGTGAATGGTCTCAACCTTTTGATCAAAACGAATCTCACCGCCCAAACGAGTAATTTCGGCTCGCATGTTTTCCACCATCGTCACTAACTTAAAGGTGCCTATGTGGGGTTTACTGACATACATGATTTCTTCGGGAGCACCGGCAATGACAAACTCACTGAGTACTTTACGACCCAAATGACGTTTGTCTTTTACTTGGCTGTATAACTTGCCATCAGAAAAAGTACCGGCGCCACCTTCGCCATATTGCACGTTAGATTCGGTGTTGAGTTTGCCGTTGCGCCATAAGCCCCAAGTATCTTTTGTACGCTGACGAACGTCCTGACCACGTTCTAATACGATCGGTTTAAGACCCATTTGCGCCAACAACAAAGCCGCTAATATGCCACAAGGACCAAAACCAATTACGATAGGACGCTGCTGATCCGCGCTAGGGAAGTCGGTCGCCGCCTTCGCCACCGGATAATAAGCGGTATCTGGGCTTATTCGCACTAACCCTTGTTTGGGTTGTTTGGCTAAAACACTGGCCTCAAGCGCCGCATCCACCACCACATCCAATTGATAAATAAGCAAGATACTGTTTTTTTGACGAGCATCGTAGCTGCGCTTAAAAACACTAAAGCTTACTAATTGCTCTGCTTCAATCGCTAATTTTTCAACAATGGCAGCCGTTAGGTCTTCATCAGTGTGATTTAAAGGCAGCTTGAGTTCATTAATTCGTAACATGGCGGGAGGCGCTTGCAGGTAAATAAATATACTGCTGATTTTAGCATGAAAGGACGAAGTTCGTTAATTCGTAACAATAAAGAATTTTGTTTACAGGATGAAAAATATACAGCGGCTATTTAGTCGTTAGAAGAGGGCCAGTTTGTGCCCCTCTTCTAACTGAAAGCAACGAGGTCAGGCCTCAGCTGCCTTTATTTCACATTATGATGCGTCAGCAATGCTGCTTACATTGCTGTCGGTGTGGCTTTCAGACAAAACTGAAGGCTTTCCCTTAAGCGCTGTCATCAATAGGTCTTTGTTTTCAGCCAGTAACATGCCGATTTCTTCCGAAAGTTCTTCTGATAAATTGGCTAGCTTGCCATCAAGAAACTCACCAAGGGCGCTGCCCAATTCTAGTTTTTTATCGTAGTCGTCTGCTTCTTTTTTACTGGTAAACTGTCGGCTTTCATCTCGATCAGACATGTAAAGTGTCACCACTGCCATGGGTAGGCTCCTGAAGTTAGTAAAATTTCGTTACTGGGTATTTATACAGTAGGAAAAAGTAAATAGCAAACCTGCCCTAAGCCC
>MAAB01030480.1_pt1 | contig 12932 bp, 15 predicted proteins | sample 1115991 | NCBI WGS metagenome assembly MAAB01 (sample SAMN04961124, study PRJNA320927) | seawater metagenome | isolation source: sample BD02T18 sea water enriched with oil for 18 days | place: USA:Gulf of Mexico | collected 2013-07-27
CGTGGGCTATAATGCGAGAAATTTCTTCTTCACTGCGAGAAGATACTGATATCTTATACATAAGATTATTTTCCTTAACGTTTTGTCAGTAACAATATTTATTAGAAGTAAGCTAATAAATATTGTTACATATAATTAATTTACCACCAAACCAGTAGCCACACCTTCAGCCCAACACGCCTGAAAATTGTAGCCACCGAGCCAGCCCGTAACGTCAATCACTTCACCAATAAAATATAAACCTTCACTCTTTTTAGCTTCAAAGGTCTTCGACGATAGTTCATTTGTATCGACACCGCCCAAAGTCACTTCAGCCGTTCTATAACCTTCAGTACCATTAGGTTTTATTTGCCATGCATGAAGGAAGTTATGTATTGCTTGAATTTCAGCATGATTTAATTGATTGACTGCTTTGTCGGGAATATCATTACTTTCAATAAGACATTCAATAAAACGTTTCGGTAATAATGTGGAGAGTAAGTTTTTCACTGACTTTTGCGCTTGATGTTGACGCCAGTCATTGATGGTTTCACTTAAATTATGATCCGGTAATAAATTAATGGTTACCGCTTGACCCGCTTGCCAAAAAGACGATATTTGCAAAATGGCTGGGCCTGATAAACCTCTATGGGTAAATAAAATATTCTCTTTAAAAGTTTCGCCACTGTCGCTTGAAACTTCAGTAAAAACACTGATGCCTGATAAACCATCAAAACGGCTTTTGTCATGTTCATGTAACGTAAAAGGCACTAATGCGGCGGTTGTCGGTAAAACCTTTAAGTCAAATTGCTCCGCGATTTTATAGCCTATTGGGCTTGCTCCCAATTTGGGCATAGTTAAGCCACCTGATGCGATCACTAATGAAGTACAGCTATAATTAGTTTCGTTGGTTTTTACTTGGTAACCGGTTGCTATTTTGGTGACCGAGAGTACTTCGTTGCGCATTTTAACTTCAACACCGGCCCAGTCACACTCGGTCATCAAAACGTCAACAATATCTTGTGCACTATCATCACAAAATAATTGTCCAAGAGTTTTATGATGAAAATTTACACCGTGGCGTTCAATCAGTTCAATGAAATCTTGCGCGGAATAACGGCTGAGTGCAGACTTTATAAAGTGAGGGTTCTGACAAACATAGTTTTCAGGGTTAGCGTTTTCATTGGTGAAGTTACAACGACCACCGCCGCTAATGAGAATTTTACGGCCTGGTTTTTTCCCCATATCTACAACAACAACTGATTTTCCTCTATAGCCCGCTGTTGCAGCGCACATTAAACCGGCGGCACCAGCTCCAATAATTAATATGTCAGTTGTTATCACAAATACACTCTTCTCAATAAATAAGCGGCTATTATAGTGATATTACGCTGTTGGAGCTAGTAGCTAACGCGCTGTTATTGTTTTAGCCCTTGAACTTGATATTGACCTGATGTGGTTAAATTTATCGTAATAGGCTTATCTGTGGTGTTTTTCCAATACCAACCATGAGAACCGGTGAAAGGTGCGGTAAAACTTCCTTCCATTTTAGCCGCTGTGGTTATCGTGTAACTTTCAAAATAACCTGTGGTATCGCCTTTAGGTTCGCCATGTAAGTCATGATAAATAGCACCGTTGTCGCTGTGCCAGCTATAGGTCATTTTGTCGTATTGATTCATTGAAAACTTAAATTCTACGCCACGTTGTGGCGGCACTATGACGGTTATTTCGTCTTTTGCTTGTGCGTCTGTATGAGTCGTTGTGGCTAGGGGAGTGACATTGTTTTCTGGAGCAAGCTTTGTCAGGCCTAACTTTTCGCCGATGCCCGTTGGATCAATATTATATTCCGCCGGTAAAATTACGGTGGTGAGTACTGTCACGGCTAACAATAGTGCGAGGAAAACATGTTTAGTTAAAGATCGAGTTGAAAGCGTTTGTTGCATAATTGTATTCTTGTTAGTTGATGAAATAACCAGTTAGCTGAAAGCCCATTAACATAAAGCCAGCGCTCATTAATAAGCTATTCGTTGTTGTTGCAAAAGTATTAAAACTGCTGTTTTTTCGCCAAATATTAAGCAATAAAACAATCATAATTAATGCTAATACTTGACCCATTTCAACGCCAATATTAAAGGCGATTAAATTCACGAATAATCCATCTTGAGATAGCGTTAGTTCTTGTATTTTTGTCGCTAAGCCAAAGCCATGAAACAAGCCAAATATTAATACCGCAGCACGGGTATTGAATGATCGGCCAAAAACGGTTTTAAACCCGCCTAAGTTTTCAAAGCCTTTATAAACGACAGACAGACCTATGATAGCGTCAATTAAATAGGCGTTAACTTGAATGTCTGCCATAACGCCGAACAGTAGTGTAAGACTATGGCCTATCGTAAACATACTGACGTAAAGGATAATATCTTTAGGCTTAAATATGAAAAATATTACCCCCAATAAAAAGAGTAAATGATCGTAACCTGTGATCATATGTTTAGCACCAATATACATAAAGGCAACAAACTGAACACCGGTATTATTGAGTAAAAAATTGCGGGTATTATCGTCAACCCCGTGTGCAAAAATGTCAGCAGAGAAGCCTAGCAATAAAAGGGCTAAGAAGAATATAAATTTGAATTCAAGAGATTTGCTTTTCACAGATTCTGCCGATGTAATCATTGAGTTTTATTTTTCGACTACCATAGCATTTATCATTGACTAGCTAAAAGATATTTCTTAATTAGCTATTGGCTTTTGCATGGTTTAATCAATTTGTTCGCACCATTTATATTTAATAATCTTGCTCAGGAACAAGGGATAGGCTAAACAAAAATAGCCAAGATAAAGAAATGCAAAGATTGTGTAAAGGTAAGAACTAATTAAAAGCGCTTGACTCTATTGCTAGCGAAACTGCCAATTAAAGCAGAAATAACAATAAAGAGTTAGGTGAGCCAATGAATATTCAAAAGTACATGTTTTGCATACAACCAATAAGAATTTTAACCGTAATAACGGCCATTTTTAGTCTTTCAGCTTGTGATTCAGACGAAGACTCCAATGCCGAAGGTTATGTGAAGTTATATAACACGGCAAATAATTCTCCGGCCATTTATTTAACGATAGATGAAGATTTCTCCACGAGTGATGATGATATTGAGATCACTTATAACGGAATTCCTTATGGTGATGCATTAAATACAAGCAGTGTCGAGAATGGTACTTACTTTTTTGAGCTTGCTTGGCAAGATGGCGATAGTACCGACATTAATGATCTTACCTCTGTTTACGAAGACAGTTTGAAAATCAGTGGTGATACAATTCAGTTAGTTGTTATTAGCGAGGATATTCTCTCGCCTGCTGTAATGACTTACGAAATTGATATCATTGATGAAGACGATGATGTTACCTACGACCGTTTTAATTTTAGAATTTTGAATATGCATGCTGATAGTGAAAGTATCGATGTGTATTTATCTAAAGCCGATGAAACGTTTAATGAAGCTGACTTTATTGGGCAGTATAGTTATCAAGAATTGTCAGTTAACCAAAAGTTTGATCAAGACGATTACGTTGTTTACCTTACTAAAGCGGGCAATAGCGAGGTATTGTTTCAGTCTAATGAAATAGCTTTTGCCTATAGTGGCCAATATATCTTGGCGGTTCGTGAAAATGACGGCGTAGGTTCATCCCCTTATGTACTTGATAAAATATCAAACTCATCAATTGAGTCATTTATAGACTTTAATTCCGAGGCTCAATTTAACGCTTACAATGCTATTGCAGAACATGAATTGATGCCTAGTTACCAAGGACAGCTTTCATTGCATATCAACGGTGTTGATGACTCCCCTGAAATTGAGGCATTAGCCATGGGCGAATTAAGTCAGCCGGTTGCTTTAGCAAAAGGGGATTACAGTGTAGACATACTTGTTGCTGATCAGGAAACGTCACTGTTGAAAAATCATTTGCTTTCTTTAGACGAAAATATGCATAAAACCGCTTTTTTCTATGTAGATGAAGTCGCGGTTGATGACGATAATGACGGCGATGTTGATGAAAATGGCGATGGTATTATTGATGAAATTGAACTCGAGCTTCACTCATTAGTCGTGAGTAATAGTAGTAGGAATAGTATTTATGACCATGAAATCAAGATCATCAACTTAGTCGACAGCGATGATTTTACTGCGGTAACACTTTACTTTGTTCGTAGTGATGAAACCATTGAAACCACAACTTACAAACAGGCCGTCAGTTTTGCGAATAGCGGGTCATTGTATCTAAAAAATAATACTTACCAAGTTTTTGCTGTTGCCATAGATAATAGTAGCCGCATTATTTTAAACTCTTTTGAGTTGATTTTGGATGAAACGTCAAATGAACAATTTTTGGTTGTGGAAACAGATGATACTCAACCAACGGGTTATAAAGTTAGTTTATTTGACCAGACAATATAATGTCCAATTCACCGAAGATAATGATTGAAAATCTTGCCGTGATATCCGGTTGTCGTGAAGTTTATTATGGTAATAAATTGATAGAAATGACCGGACTAGAATTTAATTTACTTTGGCTATTAGTGAAGAATTCACCGGAAATTGTTTCACGGGAACGTATTGCAAAACACATTTTTAATCGTCGTCTGCTCGAGGCTAATAGCAGTATTAATATGCACATTTCTACTATTAGGAAAAAGTTACTTAATCATGCGAAATATTCGCCCATTAAAACAATTAAGGGGCAGGGCTACTTATTCATAACCTTCTAATTTTATGATATAAAAAAGGCTTCCGATGGAAGCCTTTTTAGTAAAATTACTTTTAAACCTGTGGGTTAGTCATGATACTTGTCGTACCCGCCTTAGCCATTTCAGCTAAATCTTTATCAACAAAAAACAAAGCATGACCATCGTGTCCGACCAAGTTAATTTTATCCAAAACACTTTTGAATAATGTTTCTTCTTCGTGTTGCTCTGCAACATACCACTGCAAGAAGTTGAACGTTGAATAATCTTGATTAGTAAATGCTTGGTGAGCTAACGAGTTGATATGCTCTGTAATTTCACACTCATGTTGATATGTTTTTTCGAATACATCCGCTAATGATTCAAATTCATGCGGTGGAGCATCAATGCTACCTAAAATAGGTAGCGCACCTGTTTCACTCACATAAGTGAATAAACGCGTCATATGATCCATTTCTTCTGCGGCATGTTTACGCATAAAGATAGCAGCACCTTCAAAGCCTTTTTCTTCACACCAGGCACTCATTTGTAAGTATAAGTTTGAAGAATAAAACTCTAAGTTTATTTGTTTGTTTAACTGTTTGACCATTTCAGGTTTTAACATGGTGATGCCTCATCGATAAAATATGCGAGAATTTTGCCTGTTCTCTGGATGTGATACAAGCTAAAAATTGCAAAAACCATAAAATAAATAAATAAAAGTTCTTTAAAAACAATGTGATAAAGAACGCAAATCATTATCATTCTATTTAACTTATAGCGCTTTAAGAATTACTTCTGCTTTACTTACTTCAAATTCTTTAGGCTTTTCAACATGTAAACTCGTTACTGTGCCGTTATCAATTACCATAGAGTATCGTTGTGAACGTAGCCCACCAAAACCAGCCGTTTCCATACTTAACCCTAATGCTTTGGTATAGCTGCCATCACCGTCTGCCAACATCATAATATTTTCAGCGTTCTGTGCTTCACCCCAAGCATTCATGACAAAAGCATCGTTAACAGACAAACAAATAATAGCGTCAACACCTTTAGCCTTTAACTCGTCTGCTAAAACCACATATCCAGGTAAATGAGATGCTGAACACGTTGGCGTAAAAGCGCCGGGCACAGCAAATAACACCACCTTTTTGTTAGCAAAAAGTACCTCTGTGTTGTGAGTAACCATATTGCCATCTTGTAATTGCGACAAATCGCCCGCTGGCATTGCCTGATTTTCTTGGATCATATAATTCTTCTTATTTGAATGATTAATTAGGAAGGGTGAGAAAGAGGGAGTTTTACGGGTTTGCATAAGTAGCCTTTATCATGTGCAGAGCGCGCACAATCTTTGCAAATAAAACGTGGTTTATCGACAATATGAGCAAGTTCGTGAAGACCTTTCTCTATTTCTTTTTTCTTCCACTTACAAAGTGCCTTTGACATATACGTTCCGAAACGAATCTCATTACTCTATGTATTTTAGAAGATAGTAGGTTGTCATGCATCTATTTCTCGGTAATTATTTTTAATGATCGACGGTTTTTGTCTTTTATGCTCTTTTTTCGAGTGTTAAGCCGATATCATTGACATGGTTATTAACATCAATCGATATGATATTGGCCAGCTTTTGAGAATTTGTTACTTCATCATCAACACTGGTCATCGCTTGTTCAAAAGCAATAAAGTGTTCACGCTGAAGAGTAATTTGCGTTAACGAATTTTGAGCTACAGTAGCGGATATTTCCGCTTGACCAGTAACTTGTATTGCCGTTTTTTGTAATTGATCAGCGATTCTTTTTTGGTTTTGTGACGCCACTTCGATATCTACAATGGTTTTCTCGATAGAATTACTCGCGCTTTGTAGCTGTTCTAATCGTTGAGATATTTGTTTAAGTGAATCTTGGGTTTTTCCTGCGAGTTGTCTGACTTCATCAGCAACAACAGAGAACCCTCTGCCATGCTCACCAGCTCTGGCGGCTTCAATAGCGGCATTTAAAGCAAGTAAGTTTGTTTGGTCAGCAATGGCGCCAATAACATCAACGATAGATGTTACGCTGTCAACGGATTGAAACAATGAAGTGATTGCTGTTTTACTCTGCTGCGTCGCTACATTTGTCGTTTCGCTCGCCGACAATACTTGTGCTACACGATCTTGACTCGTCTCCATCGCTTGTTGAGTCGCTTGAGCATTATTGACCACTTGTTGCGACAAGGTATTTACTGTTTCTGTGGCTTGTCCCAATGCATTCATAATTTCACGCGCACCTTGTACATGGTTACTGGTGCTGTTTGATGATTGATAAATATTGTTAACTTGGCTTTCCATTGTGGTCAGTGCTTTGGCGACCAAATCAAGTTGTTGTGCTTTCGCTTTATCATCTAGGGCAAGTTTATTGACCATCTTATTGAAACTTGATGATATTTCACCTAACTCAGTTTTTATCGGAATACCGATAATATTGTCCACTTTTCCTTGTTCAACTAATTGCACGAAACTATCGCGTAACTTTCTCAGCGGCTTCAAAATAACACTGCGTTGTAACCAATAATTCATCACCAAAAAGCACACCAGAAATGACAACAAGCCAATCACGACTCGATAAAGTTGTTGATTGAGTTTTTCTTGCTCAACTAGTATTGCTTGTTCGCCAATAAGGATAATATCTTCTAAGGTCGAAACCTCTTGAGTGAGTATTTTTAAGCCAGAACTTCGTTGGCTTTGCTGGCTAAGAGTCTGATTAAATTCACTTTGGTAACGCCCTATCAAAGAATAAAGTTCGTTTATTGCCTCTTCACTGAGATCTTCTTGGCCGATATCTTCATCATCGAAAAAGTCGTCTTCGTCAGCTTCATCGCTTGCTGGTGAAACAGCTAACAAAGGATAAGAAGATAATTGTTTGGCGAGTATCGTTAATTCTTGCAAGGCCGTTTGAAAACCCATGTTGTCGAGTTGCATCGTTAAAAATAACTTTTCTCTCGTGTTGATTAAATCATTTAATGAACGAGCGATATTCGTAGTTATTAATAAATAGTCTATGCGTTGTTTTATTGAAAGCTTTTCACTGGCCGCAGCGTATTTGGTTAGTGAATGCGTAATAGCAATCATACTTTGCTCACCATTACGCAATAAAGCGAGTGGGTCACCACTTAGTTTGCCCATTGCACGGTATTTAGTGTCTATATTGCTGTCTAACATTTTTGCCTCATAGGCAATGTCAGCGGCTAAGTTTTCAACGGTCAGCTTGGATGAATGAGCGACTATTTCTTTGAGTAACTCTTGCGCCGTATTGAGTAAACTCGCGTCACCATTTTGAAGGTAGCTTGCTATTGTTCGGTAAAATTTTACCGTAGTTAATGTTTTTAGCGATTGATATTCAGCGTACTGGATACGGCTAGATGAAAGAGACTGACCTACTTTAACCATAGTTGCGACGAATATAATGGCAAAAATACCGATAGCAATAACCGATAATCTTGAAAAACTGGATACCCGCATAGAAAGCCCTTGATGAATTATCTTCTAAAATTAAAAGCGAATTCTCACTGATCTTTATGACGGTTTGGTTACATTATTGTGACAAATAAATGTCAGCTGAAGAGGATTGTTTTTAATTGGGCTTTATAGATGTGGAAGTCGTAAATCGTTGGCTAAAATTCGTGACGAACGAATCAAAGCCAACGGTTAATGCGTACTACTCGTATGAAAAAGCTAATTCAACTATCGCACACTTCTCAGCAGCTGATGGTTTGTAACGCCACTTTTTAAGAGCCTTGATTGAAACACGATGAAACAGATCATTAGGAAGGGATTCTATTACATTGATATTTATTGGTTTACCATCTGCAGTTATATCAAACTCCATTTTTGCGTATCCTGGGATCATATTCCTTGCAGCCTCGCTTGGTAAGCCTGGATTTACCCTGACAATTGGAGGTTCACGTGTCATATTTTTTTCAACCATATTTAAAGCATCACATCGAGATTCGTATTTTATTAGGTTGTTTTCTTCTGAAACAATTCTACCAAGCGTTGAGTTGCTGCCGGTCGATTGGCAACCAAGTAAACTTGTCGCGATGATGATAATAGGCAAACTTAGCTTATTCCCTTTCATAATATTCTCCTTTAGATTAAATATGGTACTAACGCCCTCATAATAGAGGCAATAGTTGGTTATGATTTGATGACAAATTGATAAACGTTTAATTAAAAATCTTCTTATATATCAATAGTTATCAATGTAAAAGCTAGCGTGTGTTAGTCTATATACGTTTCTAATTTATGCAATTAAATTTACAATGTTTTTACATGTCGAGCGATTAAGTTCGTGCATAATCGAAAAACATAAAACATTAATTATTCTTAGGAATAGCCAGCTTCACATAAACATCAAAACGATTCTTTTTCATCTTTATACTGGTCGAAGGCGGCTTATTATTTAACGGCGGAGCATAACTTGGACGTTTGACCACAACCCGATATTTTGCCAAAGCTAAGGCAGGTTCAAGTAGGTTATCGGCATCTAAATCTTCACCGACTAGCGACTGAAACACGCGCATTTCTTTTTTCACTGCCGCTGATTTCTCGCGATGGGGGTACATAGGGTCAAGATATATAACATCAGGCTGGTGAGTGAACTCCATTTCTTCAATTGAAGAAGCATGAATGAGCGACATTCTATTGGCAATATCGCTAACTTCGCTATTTAATTGTGCTCGTTCTAAACCATTCTCTAACAATGCCGCCACTATGGGCATGCGCTCTTTCATTGTTACTGTGCAACCTAATGTTGCCAGTACAAAGGAATCTCGACCTAAGCCTGCGGTAGCATCAAGCACATGTGGCGTGAAACCATGCTTTAGCCCAATGGCTTTAGCAATATCTTGACCACGACCGCCACCAAATTTTCGCCTATGAGCCACGGCGCCATCAACAAAGTCGACTTTTATACCGCCGAGCTTTGGCTCGTCTAGTTTTATTAATTCAAGGTGTTGAATGTTTACCTGTAGGAGAAAAAGTAATTTTGGATGTTGATGAACCGACGCGCTGTCACCGATATAATCGAGTTGCCATTTTTTTGCTATTTTTTTAGCTAAATCACTATCTGTTTTATCAACGTAAGCGACGGCTATTGTAGAAATGTCCATAAATTAAAGCTCTGCATGAATATGATTATCGCCCGTTGCAAAGGCAACTAAACGACTGAGTTGAGTAAGCGATAAGTCACATTCACTCTGCCACTGATTAAAGCTATTTTGAATCGCGGTTAAGCTTTTTTTACTTTGCAGGCCACCATCAATAATTTTATTAGCACGAAAATAAGCTTCGATATCTCGGGTTAATAAAAAGGTATCTTTACCTATGGCACGTAAAGCGTAAGGGCCGGTATTTCCGCCGAGACGTTGCCCTTCTTTCTTTAAATAATCCCATAAACCAATAATGTTATTGCTGGGCCAGTTGGCAATAAATTCAGCAAAACTTTTGTATTCACTCTTATTGCCCTGTGCTTGTTCAAACATCATTTGGGCATTAGCTTGGATGGTTTTTACTTTTTTGAAATTACGAATAATACGTGCATCGGCCGCTTTTCGCTCTTGCATTTCTTCTGGCATCATTAATACTTTTGTCAGATCGAAATCAAAAAATAACTCTTCGAAGTTAGCCCACTTATTCTCGACCACTCGCCAAATAAAACCGCTTTGAAATACCTTCTTGGTAAATGCTGACAAAATACGGTCGTCACCAAGATCTGCGACTAGTTTATCTTGCTGATTTTCACCCAATAATAAGTTGAGTATAGCGACACCACCTTTTCGTTCAGCGGCGCGTTGGTATAAAGAGTCGAATTTTTCTAAAGACATAAATATTCTTTTTTAAGTTGTATTTGCTTTTATGGGGAAAATATTAACACAGAGCAAGTAATAGTTGGCAAGCAAGTTAGCTTTATTGCGCTTCATTTAGTCATTATATTAATTGCCGTAGAAAAAATAATTTAGCTGTATGGTAAATAATCACTTGAAGATCTAAATGGGAATGATTATCATTAAGCTTATTGGTTGGGCGATATGATTGGTAGCCGTAAATTAAGTTGAAAGTGTACCTATAAAGTAAAGGAAAAACTATGAGGCAATGGCAGCGTTTATTAAGTGATGGTAATGAATGTTTTGATAATGAAAAATGGTTACAAGCGGAATATTTTTATAAAGAAGCCGCTTCATATCTTGATATTTTATGGGCAGCAGATATCAGCAATGTTGAGCTCTTAATGGCATGGATAGGATCTTGTCATAATTTAGCCGTGTTATATGAAAAACAAGGGAATCCGCGAGTATCGTTAGAATACTTATTGATCCCGCATCATCGAATGTTGACGATAAGTAAAAGTGGAGAACATTGTGAAGACATGAAACTTATTGCATTAAAAGCACTTAAACTGACGTTCATGCCGGTACTTTTATTTTCAAAAAAATATTCAATTTGTAAAGACTGTCAACAAGCATTAAAAGAATTTCAAACGCAGCTTGATGAGAATCAAGGCACGATTCATTAACGTATGATCTCGATAAAATAAGGAATAAAGATGAAAATATTACCCGTTATCTTAGCGCTATTCTTGATCACTATAAGCTTAGATACCTATGCACATGAAGGTCATGATCACCACTCAATTTATGCTTCATTGGTGCATTTATTGTGGTTAGCACCTATTTTCGTTGGCTTAAGTTTTTTGTATAGCCGCATTTTAAATCAACTTTATAAAATAAATAAATAACGGAGGCATTATGTTCTATCGATTAATTGAAAAGTTAGACAGTAAAGTAACCTTCGGAACAGCCTCGGCGCATTGCGATATACCCTGTAAAATCTATGACCCCATTTCAGCACAAATTGCCGTGTTAACCATGATTAGACTCGTTGACTTAATAAAAGATTTAGAAGGAAAAATGCCTTTTAATTTAGATCAACAAGCTGAATTTTTACGGTTAGTGGCACAAAAAGAACTTCATGGCAGTAAAGTAAAAGAAGAAATATCGGTGATATGGGGGGATTATATAAAAGAACCTCAACTTGAAACATTTCCTGAACTACATCGACTAGTACACAATATTATGATGGAAACATCTAAAGCTAAACAGCAGGTCGATAAAGAAATAACCTTGTCCTTATTAGCGAAAGTGAATCGTTTTGCTGATATTTTTTGGCAATCAAAAGGTCAATCAACCTTTGTTGCTCAATGTCCATATCCTCCAGAGCAGCCAGTTGTTTACCCTATGTTGAACTCATGACTTTTTTAGGTTTTAAAATATGGAAAGTTACTGGACATAGTATGTTTCCGCGCATACCAGATTATAGTTATGTTCTAGTGTGCAGCTGGTTGAAGCTCTTGCGGATAAAGCCAGAGCAAATGATATTAGTACATCATAGACAATACGGTGTGATCATTAAAACGGTGGCGTTAATCGACAGTAATGGTTTTATTTGGTGTAAAGGTGAAAATCTATCAAGTATTGCTGTTGAGCAGCTTGGGCCGGTGAGTAGAAAGCAAGTTATTGGACGAGTACTGAGCGTATTTAAAAAATGAGTATTCTTTAAAATACGCTCAGTGTTACGCGTTCTTAATTGATTACGTTATTCAGCCAGTAATACCGCAATGGCGAAGCAGCGCATCAATTTCAGGTGCGCGACCACGGAACGCTTTAAACAATTCACTTGGCTCTTGTGAACCGCCTTTTTCTAAAATATTAGTCAGGAAGTCATTACCGACTTGTTCGTTAAAAATACCTTCTTCTTCAAAGCGGCTAAAAGCATCGGCAGACAATACTTCTGCCCATTTGTAGCTGTAATAACCCGCAGAATAACCACCACCAAAAATGTGACCAAAACCGTGTTGAAAACGATTAAATTCAGCGGCTGTTACGACTGCGTATTCATTACGTACTTGGTTGAGTATTTCCTGAATGTAGTTGTCATTCTGATTATCTGGTTGGTAATCTCTATGCATTTTAAAGTCAAAAATACTGAATTCTAATTGACGTAACATTTGCATCGCAGACTGATAATTTTTTGCTGCTAACATTTTATCCAACATTGCTTGTGGCAAAGGTTCGCCTGTTTCATAGTGACCTGAAATAAACGCTAAGGCTTCTGGTTGCCAGCACCAGTTCTCTAGAAACTGACTGGGTAACTCAACCGCATCCCAAGGAACACCGTCGATACCTGAAACGCCGCTGG
>MAAB01007672.1_pt1 | contig 12925 bp, 8 predicted proteins | sample 1115991 | NCBI WGS metagenome assembly MAAB01 (sample SAMN04961124, study PRJNA320927) | seawater metagenome | isolation source: sample BD02T18 sea water enriched with oil for 18 days | place: USA:Gulf of Mexico | collected 2013-07-27
CGCGCGATACCGTACATCCTGTACATATACGAAATTATGCTCCTGCAATTTCGACATACCGTACATCCTGTACATAAAAAGCCCCGTTAAACAGTCTGTTTAACGGGGCTTTCTAATAGATTAATGTGCTTTTATAGTTTCGGCGCTGGGCAATATTGCTGTAGAAATTCATCATGGCTAGGTTGTTGTTTTGCAATATCAATTAAGCCTTGTTTACCCTGCTCCATTATCCCTTTTAACTTTTGATAATCCCACGTATCTACCGTTGGATTATAACTGTTGGGCTCAACCCCCATTCCAGTAAACACGGCGTACCAACTGGTGGGTTGGAATAACTCTTCAGTGCCCGGAATTAAGCCCCCTGAAGCTTTGAAAAAATCGAGTTTCTTTTGTAATGATTCTGGGATATCCATGTTTTTACACCAGCGCCAAAATTCGCTATCGTCACGCTCGGTAGTACAATAATGCAGTACTAAGAAATCTCTAATTTCTTCATAATCGGCACGCACACGACGGTTATACTCATCAATCAAAACGGGATCACATTGTTTCGTTGGAAACATCCGAACAAAATAAGCGATGGTTTTCGACACTAAATGAATCGCCGTAGATTCCAGTGGCTCAAGAAAGCCTTGTGCTAAACCTAATGATAAACAGTTTTTGTTCCACGACTTTTTACGTATACCGGTTTTAAAAGGAATAATGCGCGGTGTCATCAATGGCTCGCCTTCTATCGCATCAAGTAATGTTTGTGTCGCTTGTTCATCACTGACATATTTGTCACAAAAAACATAGCCGTTACCGGTACGATGTTGCAGAGGAATTCGCCACGTCCACCCCGCTTCTCTTGCGGTTGAAATAGTATATGGTGTGGTTGGGCCAACATTCTTGGTTTGCACTGTCACGGCTTTATTGCAAGGGAGAAATTCTGACCAATCGTCGTAACCTGTTTGCAAGGTTTGCTCGATCAATAATCCACGAAAACCAGAGCAATCGATAAAAAAGTCACCCGCTATGGTATCGCCACTTTTTAAAGTCACAGAAGCGATTGAGCCATCATCATGTTGCTGAACTTTTTCAACCAAACCTTCGGTACGTTTTACGCCGATATTTTCAGCAAAGGTCCGCAGGTATTTTCCTGCTAAACCTGAATCTAGATGCAAGGCATAAAATGCTCGGGCTAACGGAGTATTTTGCGCTTTAAAGGGCAGAAAAAATTTCCCTTGTTCAGATAAAACCGCTTCCGGAGAATGGGCCATTAGTGGCGTATCATCACCTTCCGCTTTACATTTAAGCCAACACTGAAAAAAATCATAACCATCAATCGGTTTGCCAACAGAGCCAAAAGGATGAAAATAAGACTCGCCTTTGGTATGCCAATCATCAAATTGAATACCTAACTTAAAACTGCCTTGGGTGGCTTTAATAAATTCAATTAAGTCGATGCCTAAACTATCTAATATGGTGATCAAAGGTGGTATTGTCGCTTCGCCAACACCAATAATGCCAATATCATCGGACTCCACTAATTCAATTGCTAAATCAGTATTTTTATAAATATTGCCAATGGTTGCCGCGGCTATCCAACCTGCGGTGCCACCACCAACAATGACAATTTTTTTAATTGGATCTTGTGTTGTTTTCATCAATAACTACTCTGAATAATATGGCTTAATGTGTTAGCTTTTTGCGACAAATTGGCAATGTTTTTTTAGAAACTCACCATGCGAAGGCGCTGCATCGACCGATTTTTTCACCCGATCTTTCATATAAGCTAAGTTTTGTTTGAGATAATCTATTTTCATGTTATCCGCTTTTGAATGATAACGTTCAGGATAAATTTTAAAGCCATCGAGAATGGCTAACCAACTATCTTTACCAAAGATTTCCCAAGGGTATTGCTTAACTTCACCTTGGTTCTTATAGATATTGAGTTTTTCTTGTAAGGTTGCCGGTAATGTCATCTCACGACAAAATTTCCACATCGGTGAATCATCACGCTGATTGGCTTGATAATGAAGAATAATAAAGTCTCTGACTCTTTCGTATTCTAAGGCGGTCACTTCATTGAATCTGGCGATGTCTTGCTGGCTGTATTGTACGGGTTGCTGCGTTTGAGGAAATGAAAGACAAATTTTATCAATGGCGGTTTCCACTAGAGCAATACTGGTGCTTTCTAAAGGCTCTAAAAATCCAGCAGCTAAACCGACGGCGATACAGTTTTTATGCCACGCTTGTTTAACTCGACCAGGAGTGAAAGAGAATTTCCTTGGTTGATGTAAAATTTTGCCATCAATATTCGCTAATAAACACTGCTCTGCGTCTTCATCACTGATATATTTACTAGAATATACCAAGCCATTGCCCATTCTATGTTGCAAAGGAATTTTCCATTGCCAACCTGCCTGATGTGCTTGTGAAACGGTTCTGGCTAATGGTTCACCTGTGGTTTCACTTTGCACTGCCACAGCGCGATCACAAACTAACCATTGACTCCAATCTTCATATTCTGTTTTTAATGCTTCGCGAATTAACAAGCCCTTAAAGCCAGAACAATCAATGAATAAGTCACCACTGAGAGAACTTCCATCTTCAAAGGTTAATGATGCAATATTACCGTCATGCTCTGATAACACTGCCTTAGTTATTTTATTATCTACAAGTTTTACACCATTATTTAATGAAAACTCTTTCATTAATTTAGCAAATAATCCGGCATCAAAATGTAATGCCCAATCAAAGATTTCCAACTGACTCTCTGGTTTATCACTAGGTAAGGTGAAACGACTCTCTTCGGCTAATTTAACCCCGAGAGAATATTCACTTAAGGGAGTTTGATCACCACTTTGTTTAGCTTTCAACCAGTAATGATGAAAACCTACTTCGGGTGTACCTTGGCCATAAATACCAAAGGGATGAATAAATGAACACCCTTTTTGATACCAATCTTTAAATTCTATGCCTAATTTACAGGTTGCGGCTGTTGCTTTGATAACATCTAGATCGGTTAGGCCTAGCTTATGATAGAAGCGACGCAGGGTTGGAATAGTTGCTTCACCCACACCTATAGTGCCTATTTGTGAAGACTCCACTAAGGTAATGTTTACCGCTTTACCTTTAAAATGATGGCTTAAAGCTGCGGCAGTCATCCAGCCAGCAGTACCTCCACCAGCTATTACAATATCTTTAACTTTCATATTTTATTTACCACAACTGCAAAACCACAAATGTAACCGCTTACATGCACTATATACTGCGCTGTGCAAAAGTTAAATGGCTAGTATCTATATTTGTACCATAGCTTGCTCAATAACAAAAACAATCAGATAAAGAAAAGCCGATACATAAACATGTACCGGCTTTTTATAATTTAGCAGCTAAAAGCCTTTGCTAATTAAAACGATACGCGAGCACCTACAGTCCAACGAGCTTCATAGACGTTTTGGAAAGCTTTCTGTTTCTCAAAACCAATATAAGTTTGTTGGTATTCTTCAGTAATGTTTGAACCATTCACGTAGAAACTAACCGTTTCACTAAAGTTATACGAAGCATTGAAATCAAGTTGTGAATAATCATCTTGGTACAATGATTGGCCACCTGTTCCAGCGCTACCCGTAGTGTGTAAACGTGGGCTACGAGAATTCCATGCTAAACGAGTTGAGAAAGTATCGTTTTCATACCAAACCACTGCGTTATAAGTATCTTCAGACATGCCACCAAATGGTAAATCATCGCCGTGAACATCTTTTGCTTCTTGAGAGCTATCAGCATAAGTGTAGTTTAAGTCAAAACCAACATTAGCAAGAATGCTGTCTTCACCTAAGAAGTCACTTAATGCAACTTTACCACCAACTTCATAACCTGAAACGTCACCACCTTCACCTTGCGTAGTAGCATTAAAAGGATGTGGACCACGTCTGATACCATCTGAATCTGGCTCATCAATCATAATGATTGTGCCTTCAGTGAAACTTTCAATGTCGATACCATAGGTAGAAACAAAGAACATTGAAGCATCGCCAGCATACCACTCAGCAGAAAGTGAGTAGTTATCTGAACGCCATGGGTTCAATCCAGGGTTACCATTTAAGGTACCGTTTTGAACACGCATACAGCCACATTCATCGTTAAATACTGAACCAACAACTTTACCAGCACCCCATTGTGATAAATTCAATGCTTGCATATTTTCAGAGTAAGCTGCACGTAATACTACGTCGTCAGTTGCTTGATAGGCTAAGTTCATTGAAAGTAGCTCATCAGTGTAGCTACGCTCTGTCACTACATCACCAATATCAGGACCTAATCCTGAATGAGGTAAGTTAGGACCAACCAAGTTTTGTTTAACAAATAAGTCAGTTTCAATCACTTTAAGACCGATGTTACCGCTTAACTTTTCATATTCAAAATTCACTTGCAAGAAGTAAGACATTTCGTCTAAACCAACATTGTAAGTTGCACCACCATTTTCGGTACGTGCTACATTACCAAAGGTATTTTGATGGAATTGCTTAGGGTCGCGGAAGTTACTAGGGTCAATTACCCACAGACCTGGAATGCCATTAACATTACCAAAGTCTGTCTGCCATGAAACGCTTGTTGCTTGATCTAAACGTGTTGGTGCTAATAATGTATAAGGTGTCCATACATCTTCACCGTCGGCATTAGTAACATACTCACCGGTGCCTTCTTGTTCAAAACAAGGAGTACCTTCAGCAGCGCCATTGTAGCTTTGGTCAACCGCTTTCCATTGTGCGATATCACAGCCATTACCAAAATCAGAGGTATAGGTAAATTGATCATGATCAATCTTACGTTGGCTAAAACGAACACCAAAATCAACACTAGTAATAAACGCATGATCTTCTAATGCATAGTTCCACTTAGTACTAAAGGTAGTTAATTCACCTTCATCATCAGTATTACCTTCAGAAGAAAATGCACCAATATGGTATGAGTCTAAATCAGCCATGTAGTCAGCAACTGACATCATGCCTTTGCCACCATTAACTTGCTGGTCAAAACCACCAAAGGTTGGGTGCTCACCGCTAGCATCATGTGTTAAGAAGAAATTGCTGTCTTGAATACCGGTTGAATATTGTGCATTACAACCACCTTCAGAGCCGATAATTTCTTCACCATTGGTACAATAAGATGAAGGGTTAAGACCACCTGGGCCTAATACACGAGCACCTTCATCAATGCTTAAGATATCACCTTCACCATAGGCATGACGCATTTTAGCCGTTGCACGGGCGTGAGTAGCACGTACTTCACCAGTTAATGAACCGCCATTATCAAATTCTAATTGAAGATTAAAGTTTTGAGACTTTTCTTCATTAACATTCACTTGGGTAAATGTTTGTAGACGATATGGGTTCATTTTGAAAGCATCAACAGCTTGCCAAGGATTACCTGCTTCATCTGTGAAAGTATCACCCGTAGCATGGGTGGCAAAAGCATAGTTATTAAAAGTCTGCCAGCGGTTGTTATGGTTAAAACCTGAACGTGCGTTAAAACGATCTTGGTTGGTATAGAAATAATCAGCCGTTAAAACAAAACCTTCGCCTAAATCAGCTTGAACTGAAAGTTGTAAAGCATCACGCTCACGTTCTTCAGTTTTATTAAATGCAGTGAAACCATGAGGGACGATATTATAGACATCGCCACCTTCTGAAGGAGCGCCCCAAGTGTGATTGTTATTAGTCCAACCTAAACCACCATTCTCAGAAGTATCGTTATGACCGTTATAATCGGTTGCTAGCGTTGCTTCTTGAGTTACAGCAGAAATCAATACACCGATTTTTCCGCTATTATAGCTAGCTAAACCGTGTAATGTCGGGTCTGTTTCTTCAGTAATTGAACCTTGAGTAGCTTCTAAACCACCGGCAAATGTCCAACCATCATCCATATCAAAAGGACGACGCGTTTTTAAGTCAATAGAGCCAGCAATACCTTGGGCAACATTGTCAGCAGTTGCTGACTTATAAACATCAACACCACCAAATAATTGTGCAGGTAAATCACCTAAATCTGCAGCAGAAGTATCAATCGTTGTGGCACTTAAGAACGATTCACCGTTCATAGTAGTATCTACTTGAGGCAAACCACGAATTTGTACTGGGCCACCTTCACCAGCGACACGTTCAATTTGAACACCACTGATACGTTGTAATGAATCAGCAATAGTAACATCTGGTAATTTACCAATATCTTCAGCAGCAATACCGTCTACTTGTGAGTTAGCAAAACGCTTTCCGTTAATGCTTGCTCTTGAAGAACCACGAATACCCGTTACTTCAATTACTTCAATTTCCTGCTCTGCGCCTTCAGCTGCATAAGCGGTAGCGGCTGGAGCTAATGACAAAGCTCCTACCCCTAAAACTACTGATAAGCTAGTAGCTATTTGAGTTCTTTTAAATGTTTTCATTTTGTTTTTCCCTTGATGCTTCGTTACCTAAAAATTTTGTATTTTTTATCATCTGATGTTTTTAGTAAGCGCTTACAAAGCTATCGAAAATTTTTAACGTGTGTAAGGGTAAAAACATCCAAACCACCTTGTAAGCGCTTACATTAAGTTAATTTATGTTCAATAAATCGTCAATCATTATTTTCATAAATATCACACAAACAAAGGTAAGAGGTTGTTAAATAACAAATATATAAATTAAAAAAAAGCCCGACTCATTGACGATTTTGCTATTTTTATTTAGAAATTACACGATTTAAGGCTTAAAATTTGTAAGCGCTTTCATTTTGTTGTAGTTTAATAAAAACATCAGACTGATAAATAATCATACAAAAAAGGTCGTTACATTATGGGTAAGTTAAAACTAAAAGAAAAAGTAGGTTATGCCTGTGGTGATGTCGCATCAAACTTTTATTGGCGGGTTTTTGATGTATTTCTGTTTATCTTCTATACCGATGTTTTTGGTTTACATCCAGCCGCCGTAGGTACCATGATGTTAGTTACCCGGCTAATTGATGCCTTTTCTGACCCTTTAATGGGTGCATTAGCAGATCGTACTCAAACCAAATATGGAAAATTTCGTCCGTATTTACTCTGGGGGATTTTGCCTATCGCTGCAGCTGGGGTCCTTACTTTTACCGTTCCGGACCTCAACGATACCGGAAAGCTCATCTGGGCATATGCCACGTATATTTTTATGATGCTCGCTTATACCTTCATTAATGTACCTTATGGCGCGCTACTTGGCGTAGTCACAGGTAATAGCCAAGATAGAACCACGTTAACCAGCTTCCGCTTTATTGGTGCCTTTTCAGGCGGTAGTTTAGTCGCGTATTTTACCCCTAAATTGGTTAGTTATTTCGGTCAAGGCAATGAGATATTTGGTTGGCAGTTAACCATGGGATTATACGGCGTTATAGCCGCGCTGTTATTTTTAACGACCTTTTTGACCACCAAAGAGCGCATTGTTCCCCCGCAAAAGAAAAATACGCCGATTTTACAAGACATCAAAGATCTTACCCAAAATAAACCTTGGTTAATTTTGTTTAGTCTTGCCCTGATCATCATGATGACAATCACATTAAGAGGTAGTACAGGGACTTTTTATTTTAAATACTTTGTTGAACGAGAAGATCTCATTGGCAGCTTTTCTTTTGCCTACATGATTGCCTTGGCGGTTGGCGCTGCATCAACACCACTGATGACAAAGTTTGTAGAGAAACGTCGTTTATTAATGATCTTAATGACCGTAGTGGCATTGTTGTCAGTTGCATTTTATTTTGTGCCTAAAGACCAGATCATGTTGATGTATATTTTACAAATTGCGATAGGTTTTACCTTGGGGCCTAAATCACCTTTAGTATTTTCTATGTATGCAGATACCGCTGACTATTCCGAATGGCAACATGGCCGTAGAGCAACAGCAATGGTATTTTCTGCCGCTGCTTTTGCACAAAAACTCGGCGGTGCACTAGCGGGCGCAATGATCGGCTGGTTATTAGCTTCTATGGGTTATGTCGCTAACCAAATACAAAGCAGTGATTCACAAGCTGGTATTGTCTTATTGATGACACTCATACCTGCTGGCTTTGCCGCTCTTTCTGTTTTTGTAGTACGTTTTTATGCACTATCAGAAACTAAAGTTGTTGAAATTCAAAGTGATTTAGCAGATCGCAAAGCTGCTCAAATCGCCATACAGGAAAGTTAGATTAATGTTTCAACATGATTTCATAAATCAACGAATTGATAGTTCAGAACCAATAAAAATGCCACTTGCCAGCGGATTTTTATGGAATAAGAACATGATGATTCATATGAATTGCCGAGGTTATGCAGTTGCCCAATTTATGCAACCCGAGCCAGCAAAATATTCACATGCTCTCAATATGGAAGCCAAGTCTTTTATGCAGCCTGAGCAAAGTTATTTTGCTCATCATACGGGTCGGTTTTTCTACATAAAGTGTATAGATTCGGGCGAGTTATTTTCTGTGCCTTTCGAACCCGTCAGGGCCAAACTTAACTCTTTTAATTTTTCTGTTGGTAAAGACAGTATTTTATGGCGTATTAATCATCTTGAATTAGAAATCCAACTGACTTTAACTTTACCGAAAGATGACACTTTAGAAATGTGGCAGATCAGTGTTATTAGCCACAGTGCCGAGCCAAGAAATATAGCTATTTATCCCTATTTTTCTATTGGTTATATGTCTTGGATGAATCAGTCAGCTACCTTTGACGAGTCACTTCAAGCCATTGTTGCTAGCTCAGTTACCCCCTATCAAAAAGTCGAAGATTATTTTAAAAATCAGCACTTGAAAGATAAAACGTTTTTGCTTTCAAAACATCAACCGACCAGCTGGTGTGCTAATCAAACTGAATTTGAAGGTGAAGGCGGGCTACATAATCCAGATGCCATTCAATTGACATCACTGTCGAAAAACCAAGCGAATTTCCAAACGCCTGTTGCAGTTATGCAGTTCACTCATCGACTAGAATGCCAAGAAGAAATCAGCCATCAATTTATTTTTGGACCCGCAGAAGATGAGCAAGAAATTAGAAAGCTAAAAGAGAAATACTTCAATAAAGAACAAAGTTTTAATCAAGCACAGCTTGGCTATCAAGACTATATTTCTCAGGCTCAGGGTAATACCCGTATTAAATCACCAGACCATGCTTTTAACGAATTTGTTAATCATTGGCTGCCACGACAAGTATTTTACCATGGTGATACCAATCGTTTATCGACGGATCCACAAACTCGAAATTATCTGCAAGATGCCATGGGCATGGCGTACATTTCGCCTGATAAAACCAGACAAGCGATAATTACCGCGCTATCACAACAAGCTATTAGTGGTGCAATGCCTGATGGCATTTTATTGCATCAAAAAGCTGAACTTAAATATATCAACTTAGTACCCCATAGTGATCACGGTATTTGGTTAACGCTGTGCTTGCAATGTTATTTAGATGAAAGCAATGATAAAGACTTTTTAGCCATGAAAATTCCTTTTGCCGATGACAAACAGGAACAGTCTTTAGTAGAACATATTAACCTCTCTCTTGATTATTTGCTTGGGGCACGCAACGAGCTTGGCTTAAGTTATATTGAGCAAGGTGATTGGTGTGATCCGATGAATATGGTGGGTTATAAAGGCAAAGGTGTTTCAGCTTGGTTAACCGTAGCAACTGCCTATTCGTTAAAAGTATGGTGCAAGCTTTGCCAACAATATCAAATCAATCAAGAAAAAGTCCCTCACTTCCTCTCTGCTATTGATGAACTAAATCAAGCAATGAATGAGCACTTTTGGCATGATGACTGGTATGCCAGAGGCATAAATGACGATGGTATTTCCTTTGGTGTTGCCAGTGATGAAGAAGGTAAAATATATTTAAATCCACAAACTTGGGCAATGTTAAGTGGTGCCGCCAATGAGAAACAACAAAACAAAATGTTGGCCGCGATTGATGAGCATTTAACAACACCTTTTGGCATTATGATGTTGGCGCCAAGCTATACTAAAATGCATGAAAACGTAGGTCGATTAACACAGAAGTTTCCTGGCGTTTCCGAAAATGGCTCGGTTTATAATCATGCTGCTGCTTTTTATGCGTTTAGTCTTTATCAAAATAATCACGCAGATAGAGCTTTTGATATCTTGACAAAAATGCTGCCTAGTCAAGAAGATGCAGAAAAACGTCAACAACTACCTAGCTTTATCCCTAACTATTATCGGGGCGCTTACTTCCAATTACCAGAAGTTGCCGGTCGATCTAGTCAGTTATTTAATACCGGTACCGTGGCATGGTTTTACCGTTGTGTTGTAGAAGAGCTTTGTGGTTTAAAAGGCCAAGCAGGACAACTAACTATCAATCCTAAACTGCCTAGCCAATGGTCCTATTTATCGGTAACCCGCCAATATTTAGGGGCAACATTTCATGTTGATTTTAGTCGAAGTGATGAAATTACACACACTAAAATATCGCTAAATGGTACAGAGCAACCTAGTAATATTATTGACAATATTAACCCAGGGGAAACCTATTACGTAGATGTTATTATTGCTGATAGTGAGCACATCCCATGCCTGCAAAATTAATTTTAGTGATGGGTGTAAGCGGCACAGGAAAATCGACTATCGCACAGGCCATTGCGAAACAATTAGATTTCCAATATTTAGATGCTGATGATTTTCATAGTGAACAAGCGAAAAGAATGATGGCAGCAGGTCAAGCGATTAATGATACGATGCGTAACGATTGGATTGAGAGTATGCTTTTTTATCTAGCTGATGAACAGATGCAAAAACAAACGATTGTTTTAGCCTATTCTGGTTTAAAAAAGTTGCAAAGAATGAGGTTTAATCTTCTAGATACGGTGCTAGTTAATGTTTTCCTTAATGGCTCACAAGCCGTTATCAGCGAGCGATTAACCAATAGAGCGGGACATTTTTTTCCTGAAACCTTACTTAAAAGTCAATTTGAAGCACTTGAATTACCACAACAAAATAGTAAAGAACAGCTCGAGATGATTGATATTGATCAACCCATAACAGCCATAGTTGAGCAAGCAGTAAAATATATTAACCAAACGAGTTAACCAAAATGAAACATAGTTTACTTATCGCACTGCTTATCAGTGTATTTTCTAGTAGTCAGAGTTACGCAATCAACGCACCAAAGGCCTCAATTGCACCTATTATTGACGGCATCAATGACGATGCTGCCTGGCAAGATAGTCAATGGTACCCATTGTCAGAACTCATCTTGGGTGAACAACCCAGTAAAGAAGATTTCTCAGGACGATTTAAATTAGTTTGGGATGAAAACAAACTCTATCTATTAGCGGAAATTAGTGATGATATTTTGCTTGACCAACATGCTGATCCGCTACACTTTTATTGGGACGATGACTGCCTTGAAGTATTCATCGATGAGGATGGATCTGGCGGTAATCATCAATTTAATTTTAATGCCTTTGCTTATCATGTCGCCTTAGATAACCAATCTGTAGATATTGGCTATAAAAACAAAGATGGGACTCCTGATTTTCTCACGTTAAATGATCATATTACTAGTCGTTGGCAACGTGATGTAAAAGCCCCCCATGTGGTGACCTGGGAAATGGCAATCGACATTTATGATGACAGTTTTAGTTATCAAAAACAGGGGAAAGATAGAGTATTTAGTGGCAAACCAGTAAAATTATTTAAGGGGAAAAAGCTCGGCTTTATGCTGGCCTATTGTGACAATGACGGCAGTAAAGAACGAGAACACTTCATCGGCTCAACCGCCATTACTCCAGTAAACGGAGATAAGAATTTGGGTTATATCACTGCCGATGTATTTGATAATTTGGTATTAGTTGATTAATACCAGTTTAATCAAATTGGTATAAAAAACTTTCTTTAAAAAAAGGCTCAAACATTATGTTTGAACCTTTTTCTTTATTTATCTTCAAAACATCGATTATAAGTCATAACTTCTGTTTGCGGTTATTCACCCTGACTACTACCACCTAGATTCGGAGCATGTTGAATTACACGATCAGCCAATCGTGAAAATGGCAGGCTTTGTATCCATACCTTGCCATGGCCACTTAATGTCGCCATAAACAAACCTTCACCTCCAAAAAACATGCTTTTTAATCCTTTGGTCATTTCGATGCTATATTCAATACCATCGGTAAACGCTACCAGACAACCGGTATCTAAACGTAATGTTTCACCATTAAGCTCTTTTTCAATGACTGTACCGCCAGCATGCACAAATGCCATACCATCACCCGATAAGTGTTGAAGAATAAAACCCTCACCGCCGAAAAAACCACTGCCTAGTTTACGATTAAAGGCAATATCCACTTTGGTACCTAACGCAGCACACAAAAATGAATCTTTTTGACAGGTAATACTCCCACCAATTTCAGCAAGATTAATCGGAATGATCGCGCCAGGAAAAGGAGCAGCAAAAGCAACGCGGCGCTTACCCTGAGCTCGACTAGTAAAGTGAGTCATAAAGACAGATTCACCGGTGATCATACGTTTACCCGCTGAAAAGAGCTTACCCATAAAGCCTTGTTCAACGTCAGAGCCATCACCCATTTTCGCCTCAAACTCAATATCATCTTCCATGTAGTTCATCGCCCCTGCTTCAGCAATGACAGTTTCATTTTGATCAAGTTCAATTTCAACCATCTGCATTGAATGGCCGATAATTTCATAATCTATTTCGTGGCTTTGCATTCTTTTAATCCTTTTTTATTTTGAAATATTTTCTAGATGCTGCTGTGATTTGTATTAACTCTTATAGCATAGTCTTCAAGCAACATTTTACTAAACACGTTATTTTTTCTTGTAAGATTATTTTACAATTGTTCCGTTTTCCTGCGATCTTTGATGAGTTAAACAATGTTACCATCTAGCAATTAATTCTCTAATTAAGGAACACCATGAAAAA
>MAAB01034852.1_pt1 | contig 12918 bp, 8 predicted proteins | sample 1115991 | NCBI WGS metagenome assembly MAAB01 (sample SAMN04961124, study PRJNA320927) | seawater metagenome | isolation source: sample BD02T18 sea water enriched with oil for 18 days | place: USA:Gulf of Mexico | collected 2013-07-27
AACCCACTACTAATAACAACTCAGAACTTGCTGCTAACGTTTTGACTGCATCTTGGCGGTTTTGTGTGGCGTAACAGATATCGTCTTTACGTGGGCCTTCTATCTTTGTGAACTTAGCACGCAAAGCTTCAATCACTTTTGCGGTATCATCCATGGAAAGCGTCGTTTGAGTCACGTAATACAGTGCGGCTGGATTCACTACTTCTAAATTAGCAACATCTTGCTCGTCTTCAACTAGATAAATATTTCCGCCACTTGAATGGTCGTACTGCCCCATAGTGCCTTCAACTTCTGGGTGACCTTTATGACCAATCAGAATACATTCACTACCATCAGCGCTATAACGGCTGACCTCTAAATGTACTTTCGTTACCAGCGGACAAGTTGCATCAAATACTTTCAAACCGCGCTTAGCTGCTTCTTGGCGTACTGTTTGAGAAACCCCATGAGCAGAAAAAATCACAATACTATCGTCTGGCACTTCATGTAATTCATCAACAAATACGGCACCACGCTCGCGTAAACCATTCACCACAAATTTGTTATGTACAACTTCGTGACGCACATAGATAGGCGGCTCGAATAAATCGAGTGCTCGGTTTACGATATCAATTGCACGATCAACACCCGCACAAAAACCGCGTGGATTAGCCATATTAATTTTCATATTTATGCTTCCACGAAGTTGGCATCAGCAACTGTTAGAATTTGCACTTCAAATTCTAAATCCTTACCCGCTAGCGGATGGTTAAAATCAACCACCACGTAGTCACCTTCAATCGACTTAATCACACCAGGTAATTCAGCTTTTGCAGCATCAGCAAATGAAACCACTAGACCTGGAGATAAAGGCATATCAACAGCGAAACTAGAGCGTTTCATTTCTTGAATATTTTGCGGGTTTGTTTGCCCGAATGCTTTTTCTGCAGGCACAGTAAATGTTTTATGATCACCAGTAGTCAGACCAATCAAAAACTCTTCAAAGCCTGGTAATAAATTACCATCACCTAACGTAAATTCTGCTGGCTTAGTATTAAAGGTTGAATCAACTTCTTCTTTTATACTCGTACCATCCGTCGCAATACCTTCCATACGCAATGCAAAGTGCATCAATACTTTTGAATCAGTAGTAATCGTTTGAATAGAATCAGACATTATTTTTTACCTTCATTCTTAACCGGTGTGGACGACTCTTGCTCAATCTTAGCAGCCGCCTTTTCACGACGGGCTTCAAAAACCACGTCTAGACCTAACATGATGGCGCCAATGGTAATGGCGCTATCGGCAATATTAAATGCAGGAAAGTAAGACCCTGCCCAGTGCACAGAAATAAAATCAATCACGTGGCCATAAACCAAGCGATCAAATAAATTACCCAATGCACCGCCTAAAATAAGTGTTAGAGCAACTGCCATCCATTTATTGGCACGTGGCAGTTTATGCAGCCAGCTAATCAGCATAATACTCACGCCCACAGCGATGGCAGTAAAGAACCAACGCTGCCAACCATCTTCTCCAGCCAAGAAGCTGAAAGCAGCACCTGGGTTGTAAAGCAGTGTTAGATCAAATACTGGCAAGATAGGCACAGGTTGACCATAAGTTAAAAAGTTTTCTGCTAACTGTTTGGTAATAAGGTCGAACGCAATCACGAAGACCGACAACCACAACCAGATCAGAGCAGAAGGCTCACCGGCCTTACGTTCTTGGTTCATTTCAATTTTCTCTTAAAATTCTTAAGCGCTGCTTATTTTAAAAAAACAGAGCCGTTATGATAGATTTTATAATGCGCCATATAAGGTATCGCCCTCTACGGCACGGCGTGAATATGTCCATATAGCTCGCCTCGGGATCCCTCCCTCAGACGGCCTTGAGTACGAAACACTCATATTCCGCTATCAATAATTTTTCAGATTTTAATCTGTTGATCAAACTAAATATGACGGCTTAATTATCAGATAATTCATAAGCCGTCATATCTATTTCAATTTCATGCCTAAATGACAAAAAATTCACTAGCGACGTTTTAGTGTGTTTTATAGCTTTAGCTAAAACCTACAGTCATGAATACTGAACGTCTAAGCGTTATCGAGGCAGGGAGAACAAGGCAAAAACAAATTTAAGCGCGGAGTCTACAAGTTGTAAATGAGCACTTTAAATTTGTTTTTAACGCCGTTATCACTACGCAGATAGCTTAGAGCTAGGCGAAGTGACGAACTTCACCACTACCCGCAATATTCGTTACGCAACGGCCACACAAGGTTGCATGCTCAGGATGCACACCAACTGTCGCACTGTGATGCCAGCAGCGCTCACACTTTTCAGCAGTTGAAGCAGCAAGGGATAAACGCAAACCTGCAACATCAGTCTTTTGAGTCGTTGCTTCATCAGCAGACGCTAAAGTCTCAACTTCTGCTTTCGAAGTAATCGTCACGAAACGCAGTTCTTCACCTAGCTTTTCTAACTGAGCTTTTAATGCATCATCAGCATACAAGGTCACATCAGCCGCTAAACTAGAACCTACCGTTTTTTCTGCACGGGCTTCTTCTAATACTTTATTCACAGCAGTTTTAACTGCCATGATTTCACGCCAATAAGCATCGTCTAATTTCAGATTAGCAACTTGCGGTAACTCATACCACTCAGCCAGTAGCACTGACTTTTCACGTTCGATGTCATTACCCTGCGCATCAACAGCAACAGGCAATACAGCCCAAATTTCTTCGGCGGTGAAACTCAGTACCGGAGCAACCCAACGTACCATTGCTTCCGCAATATGATACAAGGCAGTCTGTGCGCTACGACGAGCAAGGCCATCAGCCTTACAGGTGTACTGACGATCTTTGATAATATCTAGATAGAAAGCACCGAGCTCACCCACACTGAAATTCATCAATAACTTGGTTAAGCCACTGAAGTTATAATCTTCGTACAAGTCTTTAACTTGCTTATCAATGTTCACTGCGTGATCCAAGATCCACGCATCCAATGGCAACATATCTTCAACCGCGACCAAATCCGTTTTAGGATTAAAGCCAGCGATGTTTGCCAACAAGAAACGGCAAGTATTACGAATACGACGATAAGAATCGGCATTACGCTTTAAGATTTCATCAGAAACTGTCATCTCAGTGCTGTAATCGGTATCGGCTACCCACCAACGTAAAATATCAGCGCCTAACTTATCCATTACATCGATAGGCGATACGGTATTACCGATCGACTTCGACATTTTACGACCTTTAGAATCGACGGCAAAACCGTGGGTCAAAGCGGTCTTATAAGGGGCTTGGCCTTTCGCAGCAACGGAAGTTAATAATGAAGACTGGAACCAACCGCGGTGTTGATCTGAACCTTCAAGATACAAGTCAGCGGGTGACGATAAACCATCGCGCTCATCTAGTACGGCAGCATGGGTTACACCTGAGTCAAACCATACGTCTAGCGTATCAGTCACTTTTACATAATTCTCAGCGTCTGCGGCACTTAGAAGATCTTGTACTTCTAGTTCGAACCAAGCATCAATACCCTTCTCTTCTACCTTTAGCGCCACCTTTTCGATCAAGGCTTTGCTATCTGGATGCAGCGCAGAGGTTTCTTTATGAACGAATAAGGCAATCGGCACACCCCAAGTACGCTGGCGAGAAATACACCAGTCAGGACGGCCATTCATCATGCCTTCAATACGCGCCTTACCCCACGATGGGCGCCATTCGATATCGTTATCAACCGCATGCATCGCTTGTGATAACAAAGACGTTTCTGCATTTTCAGCTTCCATGGCGATAAACCACTGTGGCGTCGCACGGAAAATGATCGGCGTTTTATGGCGCCAGCAATGTGGGTAGCTGTGCTCGATTTTTAATTTCTTAATTAAAGAACCAACAGCACCGATTAGAGGATCACCAAGAATGCCCAATACGCGGAAGTTACCTTTATCGGCAACCGACAAACCAGTAAGTTCTAAGCTTTCTAATGCAGGTGTGCTGATGAAGTTGCCTTCAGCGCTGACCAACATCGACTCAGAAGCAATGCCATATTGATTACATACCACGTAATCGTCAGCACCGTGCATTGGCGCGGTGTGTACAGAGCCCGTACCTGCATCTGCAGTTACATGATTACCTGTAATAACAGGAACAGATTTTTCTGCGCCATCGATTGTCATAAACGGATGAGTCACAGAGAAAGGCGCTGAACCTTGCTCAGGCAACTGACCAAAAGCAGATCCCTTAGCATTGGCGATCACGTTGAAATCTGTGATGCCATAGCGGCCCATTGCATCTTCAACTAATGCGGTAGCTAACACAAGAATCTCATCTTGTTCTGTTAGGTGTACTAAAGAGTACTCAAGCTCTGGATGAACAGAAACCGCTTCGTTAGCTGGCAAAGTCCATGGAGTTGTTGTCCAGATAACAATGTTCGCTGTCTTATCAGATAAAGCGCTATCAGCACCAAATGCAGTCAGCAAAGCGGCCGTATCAGTGAAGGCAAATTTCACATCGATAGAAATAGACTTTTTATCTTGGTATTCAACTTCTGCTTCCGCTAATGCAGAACCACAATCCATACACCAGTTAACTGGCTTAAAGCCTTTTTCTAGGTGACCGTTATCGGCGATCTTACCTAGGGTACGGATGATGTTGGCTTCGAATTTGAAGTCCATGGTTAGGTAAGGGTTTTCCCAATCACCTAAAACCATCAAACGCTTAAAACCTTCACGCTGACCATCCACTTGCTTGGCTGCGTATTCACGGCAATGCTGACGGAACTCAGCAGGGGTTACTTTATCCCCCGCCTTACCAACTAGTTCTTCAACTTTTAATTCAATCGGTAAACCGTGGCAATCCCAGCCCGGAACATACGGCGCATCAAAACCAGACATCGTCTTAGATTTAATGATGATGTCTTTTAAAACCTTATTCACCGCGTGACCGATGTGAATATCACCATTGGCGTACGGAGGGCCATCATGCAAAATAAACTGTTTGCGACCAGAGCGGGCTTTACGAATTTGCTGATACAAACCCATTTCTTGCCACTGGGCTAATAATTCAGGCTCACGCTTTGCCAAGTTTCCACGCATTGGGAAATCTGTTTCTGGCAAGTTCAATGTAACCTTGTACTGGCTCTCTGGTGCTTGGTCTTTTTTGCTCATTTTTTCTTCCAACTATAATCTGCGGTTAGGCACTTATGTTTTTAAAATTTAATTCTGTTTTAAGTCACAACTCTAGGCAAAAAAATCCCGAGCTACTTTCATATCATTGGCAATGGCAGCTTTTAGCTCATCCAGGCCATTAAACTTTTTCTCTTCGCGAATCTTCTGGCAAAACTCAATACTTAAGCGCTTGCCGTAAAGGTTCTCGTCCTCTCCATTACCAGGAAAGTCAAAAATATGAACTTCTAACGAAGGCTCTGGAGTACCTGCGACTGTAGGTTTTACTCCAATATTCGCGACACCTTGCCATTCTATAATCTTGCCATCTTGGTCTGAGGCTGAACTTTCATGACAAGCATCGACTTTAATCTCGATCGCTTTCACCGCATAAACACCTGTCATAGGTAATTTATTACGTTGTAATATTACATTCGCTGTCGGCACACCAATGGTGCGGCCCAGCTGACGGCCATAACCAATACGGCCACTCATGCGATAAGGGCGACCCAGCAATTTACTGGCCGCCGCTAAATCGTTGTCACTTAAATACTCTCGAATTCGGGTACTGCTTACCCGTTCACCGTCTAGCTCGAAGGTTTGAGTATCTTCAACGCTAAAGCCGCTTTTCTCTCTAGTCGATTCACCGGCTTGCTGCCCTGTTTTTTGTAGCAGCTGATAATCACCGGTACGGTCACAACCAAAGCGGAAATCATCACCGACGATCAAATGGCTAATTTTCAACCCATCCAGCAAGATCGTTTGAATGAACTGATCGGCACTCATCGAGCGTAATTTTTGGTTAAATGGCAGACACAAAACATAGTCAATGCCAAAACGGGCGAGATCTTGTAGCTTCTCGCTCATATTTGCTAGGCGTGCAGGGGCTTGATCCGGTGCAAAAAACTCACGCGGTTGAGGTTCAAACATCATAACGACCGTTGGTAGCTGATGTTCCTCACCCTGTTTTTTCAGTTGCTGCAGAATCGCTTGATGCCCTAAATGAACACCGTCGAAGTTGCCGATAGTCGCAACGCAGCCCGAAAAGTCGGATGGAATGTTGTATAACCCACGAATAAGGCGCATACCGCCGATAAACCTCGCCTAAAATAACTGCGGGATTATAGCGACTTGACCAGCAAGTGAACAGAAATATTAGCCGACAAACAACTTATGTCTCACCTTATTACGATACGCTTTCGGGCTTTGCCCAGAATACCGGCTAAAGATACGGCCAAAATGACTGATATCGCTATAGCCGACCGCAAGACCAATATCAGCAATCGCCATGTCGGTATTTTTTAATAAGTCCTTTGCTTCCTGACAGCGCAGCTGTTGTTGGTACTGCCCTAAGGTCTTGCCACAGACGGTTTTGAAGCGCCGACTAAGCTGCCTTGAACTCAGCCCTGACTGCCTCGCTAAAGCGGTTAAATCCAAGCCTTGGCTAAGATTCTGCTGCAGCCAACTTTGAGTATTAGCAACCAACTCATCAGGGTGCTGATTGCCCATTTCGGCATGAAATACTTTAGCATCAAACGAGTTGCGTACCTCTGGAGAGAACTGCTGCTCAACTTGCAGCGAAAGCTCTTTACCGAAAACCAGCCCCAACCAATGAATCATCATATCAGCGGCCGAACTCACACTGGCGGCACAATAAATTCGCCCCGACTGAGTGAGTAAGTGCTTAGTCTGGAGATTAACTCGAGGATATTCTCGGGCAAATTGCTCCAAATAATGCCAATGCGTCGTGGCGGCTTTGCCCTCTAAAATACCGGCCTCTGCAACCAGGCTAACCCCCGTCCCAATCGCCATAATACTTGCGCCAGCTAGGTATTGGTTTCTTAGCCACGGTATTGTCGTTTCTTTATGATTACGCAGTGTATTCACCGGGTTACGCCATAATGCGGGCACAACAATTAAGTCCGTCGATTCTATATCGGATAACTGGCAATGAGGGCGTATTTGAAAGCCCCCTAATAGCGATAAAGGTCCCTCCTCTGGCGCGGCGACCTCTATTTTAAAGTCGACATTATCAGCGCGATTAACCTTCAATCTAGCTCTTGCAGCCTCCAGCATTTCCATCGGCGTAGCCGCACTCGACCCGAGCATCTGTTCAAAGGCGAGAATGGTTATATGTCGAACTTTTTTGCCTGCCAATTGCATTTTCGTATTCAAGCTTGGATCTGAATCTGAAGTCATGAGTGTCTTTCTAAAAGGCCGCTTAATACGTCTTTATTAACATAGTTTCCGTCTCTTTCATCCTAATAAGACTTTTTCTTATGCGCTCATAATAAGGCCAATGCCATTTCTCGAAACCTAGGAAACATCATGAGCCAGCACAATCATCATACCAAAGCCGTTATCATTACCGGTTATGGAGGCATTAGTGCCGCTGGCCGTAGCTCTGCAGGTCATGGTTATCGCCGCATTATTTTTGATGCCATCAGTCAAACCAAGCAGCAACAAACTTTGCAGAGTCTGGCGCAGGTCATGGGGCTAAACGACGATTTATCGCGAACAAGTGATTCAAAGTACCTACTCGACCATAGCCTTATTCGCCAGTGGGATAATATTCACTGGAATGCCAATAAAACCCCTTTCCACTCACCCTTCACAGATGAACAAGGTCAGCCGTGCTGGAAGCTAGACTATAAGAAAAGTGCAGTGCAAAGCGCCGCTCAAATGCCGAAAGGATTCGATCCTGCCCAGCTTTATCCATCTCATCACCATCCACGTGGCCTACAAATGGCGGTATATGGCGCGTCAGATGCAATACGTTCAACCGGCATTGAATGGGAACAGCTCAGCTCTCATGTGAAACCTGATGAAATTGCCGTTTATGCCGGTGCTGCAATGGGACAGCTCAGCCCAGAAGGCCACGCTGGCATGTTACAAGCGCCTACGTTGGGGAAACGCACCAGCTCTAAGCAATGCGCACTGGGTTTGGCACAAATGCCCGCTGATTTTATCAATGCCTATGTTCTCGGTAATGTTGGCGCCACCGGCACCATGGTCGGTGCTTGCGCCACTTTTTTATACAACCTTAAACTCGCGTGTGATGACATACGTTCAGGTAAGCGACGCATCGTATTGGTAGGCACCAGTGAAGCACCGCTAGAGCCAGAAATTGTGGAAGGCTACAACGCTATGACAGCCCTCGCGACAGAAAAGAAACTTCGCCAACTGGATCAGCTTGAACCGCACCAAAGCACGCCATTCGAAAACGCTAGCCGCCCTTTTGCAGAGAATATCGGTTTCACCTTAGCCGAGTCCGCTCAGTTTTTTGTTCTTTGCGATGCACAGCTCACGTTAGAATTAGGGTTAACGGCTCATGGTTCAATAGGCGATGTCTTCGTTCATGCCGACGGCTACAAAAAGTCCATTTCAAGCCCAGGCATCGGTAACTACATAACAATGGGAAAAGCGCTAGCTGCAGCGAAAAGAGATCTAGGTGAAGAAGCCGTAACCCAGGGCAGTTACGTACACGCTCATGGCAGCAGTACGCCACAAAACCGCACCACTGAATCAGAAATATTCTCCAATCTCGCACAAGCATTTCAAATTAAGCAGTGGCCAATCACCGCCATTAAAGCGCACTTAGGCCATTCGTTAGCATCCGCCTCAGCTGATCAGCTATTTACCACACTAGGAGCTTGGTCTGAAGGTATCTTACCCGGTATCACTACTAGCGCTAAAATTGCCAGCGATGTTAAGCAAGACAATTTACGCTTTGTATTACAGCACGAAGTATTTGATCCGGAAGCGATGCCCATCAGCTTTCTAAACGCCAAGGGCTTTGGCGGTAATAATGCCTCTACCTACATTATTTCTCCCCATAAAACCTGCGAACGCTTGCAACAAAACTGTAGCGAACAAGATTGGCAAAATTACCAGCAACTCAATAAGAGTATTCGCCAGCAAGCAAGTCTTTATGATACCCAGATGAGCGCAGGCCTGATTAAGCCCCGCTACCAATTTGGTGAGAACGTATTAGAGCCAACAGACTTAGAAATTAGTGATGCTGAAATACGCATAAAGGGATATGAGTGGGCGGTTACACTTTAAAAAAACAGCCTTCGATCAACGAAAGGCTGGCTTTATTGCCCAATATTTCGCATAAACTCTAAACGCTGTTCTGTCATTGGATCTTCGTAAGGAATGGACTCAAAATCCGTTAAATCGACAGCATCAACAGAATAGCTTTTTTCTGAAATACCATACTCTTCCACCATTCCAGGTCGCTCTGATTTTTTTACTAGCGTAATTCCCTGTAAGCGAAATGGTCCTGAAAGTCCCTTATCCCGCAATACGAGTCCCTGGACCTTGGCTTCTAACGTATTTGAACCACTACTTAAACGTTCCTTGGCAATCAAAAAACTAATGGCAGTATTCGATTTCACGTCAAACAAACTCGCCGAAACTTGATAATAACCGGACTTGTCGGCCTCTATATTTATGGGAATGATCAAATCATTATTTTCAATACGGTTAGAACCCAACCCGATAATACTAGCAATGCTATTCACAATTTTTATAGGGGCACTCTGTATAACCGGAGATTCACCATTAAAACTTGCCTTCACCACAACCGAATAATCTTCCTCAGTAAAGCGGGCGAGTTCACTATTAGTATCAAACTCAGCCTTGATCGTGCGAACACCCTCCTGCTGAACATCGCTCACAGATTTCATTGGCCATTGTTCTTTACTGCTTGTCGCCATGACATCCAGCACAAGTTTGGTAATAGATTTTAATCCTTCAGCAGAAGATTTTATTTGGATATCAACTTCAATTTTTTGCCCCGTCGAAAAACGGTACTTTAAAGGTTTAATTAAAATGCTAACGCTTTGACCATCAATATCATAAGCTCTAGGACTTTCATGACTTTGATTGGGATTAATCAAGTCTGTTTGTTCTGCCGACAGATACAGTGAATAGGGTGCATATTTAGAACGCTGTTCATAAATATCAGCAACTCGCTGCATTTCATGCTGCATTCCTTTTTCTACCGTCTGAGGCTCTAATGCCTTAGGCAGTATTATTTTCTTCAGTTCCTTTGCCGTAGTCGGCACACTCACGGTTTCAATATTTACTTTTTCTAAACTAGCCGATATTTTCTGATCGAGAGCCTTAGATCCTAACGCCTCTTTATCTGGAGCTGGCCATAGTAAAATAGAACCGATGATGATTGCCGAGCTAAGCATAAGTAGCTCCTTGCGCTTTTCAAATATCATTTAAAGGACCCACTAAAAGCACGATAAACAAAAAAGGGATGATTAATATCATCCCTTTTTTATATTACATGCGCTTAGCTTTTATTAATTAATGCGCTATTTATTAAAAGTATCGTAAATGATTTCAGAAACCATCTTATCACCCGAACCTTTCACATACTGATACTGATCGGCTGATGCCCAGAAACCATACCACCAAGGCTTGTAGTCAAGTACATAGGTATCAAATGCAACACTTAAACCATTACTTGAGAAACTATTTCTAACATACGCTAACTCATCATCAACGGCATTAGTATTACCATAAAAACTCATAATACCCGCATGTGAAATGTTCTCGCCCTGAAGAATAGGATAGTTATTATAAACGAGACCATCAGGACCATTAGCTGAATCGACTTGGCCGTCCATCTTCACTCGGGTTGAGCATGAGTCGATACCGCGCGCATTGATCGCACCACAAGAAGAATGTAAAGCGACGACTGAATCATCAGTTCCGTTTAGAATCGCTTTCGAAGTCATATAAGCATCATCACCACCACCGACAAAGCGTAAGCGCGGAATGCTATTCGGCGTTGTCGCAATATTTCTGGCTGTGGTTACTTGCAGATCATACATCGCACCCAAATTCTCGGGCATGGTGGTAGAACCACCGGTGTAATAACTTAATGCGGCTTTTAAAGGAGCGGCATACCAAGAATCATTCTGTTGTAAATCAACGGCTAAATCTGACAATTCAGAACCACCACCGGCACCGGCCAAATCGATAGACGCCAGAACATTAAGAGCAGGTTTACCCGCGGCTTCTAACCAAGTATCCATATTATCAAAAACATAACGCGCAACTAAGTCACCGGTCGAGTGCGTTACAAAGATACAGCCATTAGTACACGCATTGGTATCAGAAAGCTGCATAACAACATCATAAGCTCGTTCAGCTGTTTTCCCCTCAACTCGATCATTGGTATCCCAGTCGAGACGGTAATCACCTTTATCTAGCCAATAGTCATCCCAATAATTTACGGCATTCTGACTTAGCTGTTCGTCGGTTTGCTTACCTTGATAGAGTGTTTCAGATTGCAGTCCATGCACCAGAACCACATTATGGCCGGCCATTTGTGCAGAAGACGTGGTTGCCGCAATCATTAGGCTTGAAGCTGCGACAAGGCTGGCTAGATTAATTTTTTTCATTTCAGAACCTATTAATTATATTTATTAATTTAGGCTACTCCTGTAAAAATGCTGTGCAATCCTGCTCAAGTCATCATGTTTTTTTAGACTGCATCCATACTAAGCAGATAAATAAATGGATTCTGTAATGAGATGTAACTGGTTACTTGTCAATCTAATTAATGCTTTATTATTATATTCAGATGCATCAAGGGCTTAGCAGATACACTAACGATTGGGTTATTCAATCAGAATGTTTTTATTTGTTACAGGCCGCCAAGTGATACGACTACCGAGTACAAATAGATCACTAGGAAAGTGGACGAAGAGTCTAAAAGTGATAGGGGTTGGTATTCTTCTTTGGAGATCTCCATTCTTTGACCAATCTCTGCCAAAGCGCCCTCACCGAAGGGCATTAGATAGTATATAAACAGGCAACCACACAGAATCAGGATCGCTTGAATCCTTCCCCATGCTGAATCGCTCTGTCTTTAGAAGCGAGCCCCCTTCAAATGCCGAGGCCTCAGACCGAATATAACCAAGGTAACAAAGTAAGTACCCACTCCTGCGCCCACAATTGCCGACATCCAGCCAATGCGCTGCCAAGTACCCCACTCTAGCCACTGCTGTGCATCACCCATCATGAAGTACATCACCGCAAACAACGCGACATTAGCAACGAGTGCTTTGGCAGCAAAGCCAAGCCAACCCGGTTGAGCTTTATAGTGCCCCGTCGCTTTTAAGCCACGGTAAAGCATATAAGCGTTGAAGAATGCTGACAACGAAGTCGCCAATGCCAGTCCTGCATGTTGAAACGGACCGACTAATGCTAGGTTCAATACCATATTCACCACCATGGCTTGAATACCAATTTTCACAGGGGTCTTAGTATCTTGGCGAGCGTAATAACCCGGTGCCAAGACTTTAATTAACATGAAGGCAAACAAGCCCGTGCCGTAAGCCTGTAGGCTTAATGTCATCTTGCCAATATCGTACGGCGTGATTTCACCGTGGAAAAAGATCGTCGCCATCAATGGCGTTGCTAATACGACCAAGGCCAACGCCGCAGGCAAGGCTAACAAGAAGATCATTCGCGTCGCCCAATCCAGCGTTTGCGCAAAATGCTCAGAATTATCTTCCGCATGCTTCTTCGACAGTGCGGGTAAAATTACGACGCCAATGGCGATAGCAAAGATGCCAAGCGGCAAGTTATTCAAGCGATCGGAATAATATAACCAGCTAACACTGCCAGGCTCTAAGAAAGACGCTAGTAAGGTATCAAGTAATAGATTGATCTGGCTAACAGACACCCCAAACAAAGCAGGCCCCATTAAGCGTAGTATTCTGCCAACCCCTTCTTGC
>MAAB01033015.1_pt1 | contig 12909 bp, 10 predicted proteins | sample 1115991 | NCBI WGS metagenome assembly MAAB01 (sample SAMN04961124, study PRJNA320927) | seawater metagenome | isolation source: sample BD02T18 sea water enriched with oil for 18 days | place: USA:Gulf of Mexico | collected 2013-07-27
AATTGGAAGGTAATCGGTCCGACCGTCGTTTATTTGAGGCTGTTTTATCACCTTCCAATCATATGATTGGTAAAACCATAAAAGAGTCCCGTTTTCGCCATCGCTACAGTGCTGTTGTACTCAGTGTTTCCCGTCACGGCGTACGCCTGAATGGTAAGCTGGGTGAATTGCGCCTACAAGCGGGTGATACTTTATTAATAGAGGCCCAAAAAGGTTTTTTAATGCGTTACCGTAACAGTGGTGATTTCCTGTTGGTTAGCAAACTAGCCGCTACAGATAACGGTGACGAACGTAAAGCGGCAACTGCGTTGTTTATTTTTTCTGGCATGATTCTTATGCCATCTTTTGGATTACTCTCAATTTTTGAGAGTGTGACGGCGGCAGCGGGTGCCATGTTAATGAGCAAGTGCATTAATTTTGAAGATGCAGGAAAAAGTATCGACTACAACGTATTGTTGGTGATTGCTTGTGCCTTCGCTTTAGGGGCAGCGGTAAGCCATGTGGGCATAGCTGATTATATTAGTAGTTATCTTGTTGATTCAGTAAGTACACCTACGATTGCACTCCTGGCAGTTTATATTGCAACAGTATTGTTAACCGAGCTTATGACCAATAATGCGGCGGCCATCATTATGCTGCCCATAGCGTTAAGCATTGCTCAGGGGTTTGGTGTGCAGTATGAACCATTTGCTGTGGCGGTAATGGTGTCGGCATCGGCTAGTTTTATGACGCCAACGGGCTAATGGTGATGGGGCCGGGTGGTTACCATTTCAGCGACTATTTTAAAGTGGGAGCGCCGTTAAGTATAATTGTGGCATTTATGGCATTAACCCTTATTCCAATTATTTGGCCTTTGTAATACAGGTTTGTTTTCGAGCAGTGTATTGAGAAAGCTTTGCTTTCTGTCGCCTGCAAGCAGCCTCGTACAAATAACATTAAATTTAGTAAAAGTGATGGATAACATGAAAGAAAATATAGTTTGGCACGAGCACCCAGTGGATAAATCCATTCGCTCGTATATGAAGAAGCAACGCCCTTGTATTCTTTGGTTTACTGGGTTGAGTGGTTCGGGTAAGTCTACTATAGCTGGTGCAGTTGAAAGTAAATTGGCTGAACGCCTTCAGCATACCTATTTAATGGATGGGGATAACGTGCGCCACGGTCTATGTGGTGATTTGGCGTTCAGCGAAGCCGATCGAAATGAGAATATTCGCCGTGTAGGCGAGGTTGCCAACTTAATGGTTGATGCGGGTCTTATTGTACTAACCGCTTTTATCTCACCTTTTAAATCTAACCGCCAGGTTGTACGTGACATGTTAAAGGAGGGGGAATTTATCGAGGTATTTATAGATACCCCTCTTGCCGAATGTGAAAAGCGTGATCCAAAGGGGTTGTATAAAAAAGCCCGCGCAGGTGAAATTAAAGATTTTACCGGTATAGATTCCCCTTATGAAGCGCCATTAAATCCTGAAATCCGCATTGCGAATTACGATATTTCAGTAGAGGCAGCCGCAAATCAGGTTATACAATATCTAGATGATCACGGTTATTTAAAACCAGCAAAGGAGGCAAGTGATGCAGCCATTGCTTAATCAAACCATCGATATTGCACGTAAAGCCGGTGAGGCCATCATGGCCATTTATAAAACCGATTATAAGCAATATGAAAAAAGTGATAACAGCCCGTTAACCGAGGCCGACCTTGCGGCTCATCACATTATTATTGATGGATTGGCGGCTATTAGTGACCTGCCTTGTTTATCGGAAGAGTCTGGCGAAGCCGATGGTGTTGACTGGCCCCAACGAAAAACCTGGAATAAGTATTGGTTAATAGACCCATTAGATGGCACTAAAGAATTTATTAATAAAAATGATGAATTCACGGTGAACATTGCCCTTATTGAAAATGGTAAAGCAGTATTGGGAGTGGTGTATTGCCCACCATTAAATCGTTTATATTATGCAGCGCAAGGTGTAGGTGCTTTTCGTCAAGACGGTGATCAACAACCTGTATCTATACACGTCTCTACAGCGCCAGTGAATAATGAACCCTGGAAAATAGTAGGTTCTCGCCGCCATGGCGCCGAAGCATTAGAAAAATTTGCTACGCAACTGGGTGAAGTGGAAACACTTTCCATGGGCAGTTCATTAAAGCTGTGTTTGGTAGCAGAAGGGGCAGCCCATTTATATCCGCGACTAGCCTTAACCTGCGAATGGGATACTGGTGCTGCACAAGCTGTTGTTGAAATAGCGGGTGGGCAGGTATTAACTCCCAAGCTAGAGCCATTGTTATATGGCCAAAAAGAAGAATTGCTAAACCCATTTTTTATTGTTTGCGGGCAACTTAACGATGTCTGGAGTTCAACTTTTAAGGAGCTAAGTCGCTAAGCGATTTAGGTACGTAGTAATAGTGAATATTTCTAAAAAGCGTTTAACGCATCTTCAGCAACTAGAAGCTGAAAGCATACACATTATCCGTGAAGTAGCGGCCGAGTTTGATAATCCGGTTATGCTTTACTCTGTAGGTAAAGACTCTGCAGTTATGTTGCATCTAGCTGCCAAAGCCTTTTTACCGGGTACACCACCATTCCCTTTGATGCATGTGGACACCACTTGGAAATTTAAAGAGATGATTGCCTTCAGAGACATGATGGCAAAAAAAGTGGGCATGGAATTAATTGTGCACACTAACCAAGATGGCGTAGACCAGGGTGTTGGCCCGTTTACCCATGGATCATCTGTTCATACCGATATCATGAAAACTCAAGGCTTAAAGCAAGCCCTAGATAAACACGGTTTTGATGCAGCCTTTGGTGGTGCCCGTCGTGATGAAGAAAAATCCCGTGCTAAAGAGCGTGTTTACTCTTTCCGAGATAAAAACCACCGTTGGGACCCAAAAAGCCAACGCCCAGAGTTATGGAATATTTATAACGGTAAAGTAAATCAAGGTGAGAGCATTCGTGTATTCCCATTGTCTAACTGGACCGAGCTAGATATCTGGCAGTATATATACAAAGAAAGCATTGAAATCGTACCGTTATACTTGGCAGAAAAACGCCCAGTAGTTGAGCGTGACGGTATGCTAATTATGGTAGACGATGAACGCATGCCTATTGCAGAAGATGAAGTAGTAGAAGAGAAAATGGTACGTTTTCGCACACTAGGCTGCTACCCGTTAACAGGTGCGGTAGAGTCTGAAGCAAATACTTTACCTGAAATTATCCAGGAAATGCTGTTAGCCACTACCTCTGAACGCCAAGGCCGCGCCATAGATCATGATTCGTCTGGATCTATGGAGAAGAAAAAAATGGAAGGCTATTTTTAAGTAGTTCTATAAGTCATATTTAAATGTTTACTTAAAATTACATAACTACTCTAATTAAGAAAACAAACTTGTACGAGGCTGCTTGCAGGCGATTCACATTGGTATCTGTGGGTGCCATGTTTACAAGATCGCCTGCAAGCAGCCTCGTACAGGTTGATTTTAGAAAATACTGAGTAGGTATGTGAATAGTTTTAAAAATTATTAGGAGACTTCCATGGCACATGCTTCGGATTTAATAGAACAAGACATTTTGGGTTATCTAAAAAAACATGAAGAAAAAGACATTCTTCGCTTTTTAACATGCGGCAACGTAGATGACGGTAAGTCCACCTTAATTGGCCGTTTACTGCACGATTCAAAATTAATTTTTGAAGATCAACTTGCGGCAATTAAACAAGACTCGCAAAAATTTAATACAACAGATCAAGAGTTTGATTTGGCACTGTTGGTTGATGGTTTACAAGCCGAGCGGGAGCAAGGTATCACCATAGATGTAGCTTATCGTTATTTCTCTACCGAAAAACGTAAATTCATCATTGCCGATTGCCCAGGGCACGAGCAATATACCCGTAATATGGCCACCGGTGCTTCCAACTGTGATTTGGCTATTATATTGGTGGATGCTCGTAAAGGTTTGCAAACTCAAACACGCCGCCATAGCTATATTGTAAGTTTATTGGGCATTAAAAATGTTGTGGTCGCGGTTAATAAAATGGACTTAATGGACTTTGACGAATCTGTATTCAACGAAATTAAAGCCGACTACTTAAAGTTGGCTCAAAATCTGGAAATTGAGGATATTCATTTTGTGCCTATGTCGGCTCTAAATGGCGATAACGTGGTAGAGCGCAGCCAGCAAACACCTTGGTATAAAGGTAAAACTTTTATTGAGTTGTTAGAGACCATTAAGATTAATGACGCGAATGACTTTGCCGGGTTTCGTATGCCGGTACAGTATGTAAACCGCCCGAATTTAGATTTTAGGGGGTTTTGTGGCACCGTCGCGGCAGGTGAATTATCTCCAGGTGATACGGTTCAGGTATTGCCATCGGGTAAAGAAAGCAAGGTTAAAGCAATTGTAGTTGCCGAAGGTGAGTTAGATTTGGCCATTACAGGTGGAGCCATAACCATTACTCTTGAAGACGAAATTGATATCTCTCGTGGTGATGTAATTGTTAGTGGGTTGCCTGCGTCTGTGTCTGATAGCTTTCTTGCCGAAATAGTGTGGATGGAAGAGGCGCCACTTGTACTTGGCAAAGAGTACTTATTTAAAGTAGGTACTAAATCTTCTTACGGGCGCGTTGGTGGAAATAAAGCATCGTGTAGATGTAAATACCATGGATCACATAGACGCTACCGAGTTAAAACTTAATGAAGTAGCCATGGTGGCCATTCACTTAAGTAGCCCAGTGGCATTTGACCCTTACAAGGCATCGCCTGGTACGGGCAGCTTAATTATTATTGACCGTATGAGTAATATCACCATTGCAGCCGGTATGATTGAAAGTGAAATTGATGCTGTAATTCAACCAGCTGATATGCCTTACCAGCAACGCTTATCAGCATTTAATCAAGAGATGGCTGAACTGGTTCGTAAGTACTTTCCTGAAAAGTAGGCACCAGTTTACTTAGGTAAACTAGACATTGGCCTAATATGGCCAATGTCATTTATTTAGTCTATTCCGTTTCAGCTTCTAATTTATCCTTTCTATTGCGTTTAGTTATATCGAACACGGTTACCATAACAGTGTGAAGCGGTTGCTTATGAAATTATAGATAGTGACCAATTATTTCCGCGACGAATAGGGGACGTTTGCTATTTAGCCAGTTGATTACTATGACACAACGCGGCTGAAAAACGCGTGTAACTTAAATGTACAAAAAAAAATATTTGTCAGCCTATACTAAGTGTTCCTCACATTAATAGTTTTGTATAATCCTCAGAAGTAAAAAAAAGAGATGCCTGTATGAAGACTCCGATCATTTGCGCTGGATTTCACCGTAGTGGCACGTCTTTAGCGTCGCAGATGCTTAACCTTGCAGGGGTGCCTTTTGCCATCGAGAAAATGGGTGGCAACATTTATAACCCTGATGGTCACTTCGAAGATATGACAGCCATGCGTATGCATGATGAATTTCTGTCGGAGGCGGGGACCAATTGGAAATATCATGATGAATGTGAAATTAGTCATGACACTTCGATTTCAGACAAGATAAAAAGCTATAGTGATTGTCGCGATCGGTTAGATGGGCCGCTCTGGTTAATGAAAGACCCAAGAGCAACTTTGTTTCTGGATGATTGGCAGTCTGCTCTTGGCGGTAATGGGAAGTTTGTGCTCCTATATCGCCATTGGGGGCTGTGCATACAATCCTTATTAAAACGCCATTCCCAGTATTTGGCCCATGACTTGCCTACGGGAAGGGCAATGGCTGAGCATATCGCTTTCTGGCAGTACCCCGAGCTGGCTGCACGCATGTGGTTAGCTTATAACAAGGCGATGATTAAGTTTATCCGCGCCAATCAAGAAAAGTGCTTGGTTGTTTCACAGGCTTCATTATTACAGGGCAGTGATCTAATTGCAGCCATCAATAATAAATTTGGAGGGCAATTAAAACCCCTAATAGCTTCCCCCGTTCATCCTCAATATGCCTCAAAAAGTGTAGATGCAGTTGTGCTTAAGGGTTTATCTGCTCAGTTGCAATCAGAACTAGATATAACTTATAAACAGCTTGCGCAGCTATGTGATACGGATAATGCAGAGGACTTTCCTAAAATTATTGAAAACCCCCGTGATGAGAAAACATTTTCTTTAGTTCTTGCGAGGATTAAATCAAGTAGAGGTCTTAATAATAAGGAAGATAAAGACGCTAGTTCACCCCCATTTGTGCACTTGTATAAGGACTACCAAAAGCTACCCTTTGATGAGTTGTTATTAAAGCTTCAAGAGTTAAAACCTTTAGACAATAAGGATACGTCAAAAAAAGCATTATCTTTAGCACTGCGATTGATTGAGTTAGCGCCATTTAAAATTGCCGGGCATGAATGGCTGGGTAAAATATATGCGGCATTGGGGGAGTATAAGAATGCTGAGATTCACTTTGTAAAAGCTATTTCTATAGGTGGTGCACCACCTTATATGCGAATGTTACTGGCTGACACTTTTTTTGCCCGCTACGAATTTAAAACAGCGGAATATTTCTATTTATTGGCATTTAAAGGCAATGATAAAAACCCTCAATTTTCGATCAAGTTAGGTGATCTTTATTTCATATTAAAGGAGTACGAAAAGTCGATAAGTAATTATGAAGTGGCCTTGGTTCTTAATGATAATGAACGGGTGAAGGAAAAGCTCATTAATGTAGTTGAAGAGTATAAAGGCACGGAGGCTGCCCTAGTGCTTTCGGCTGCCAATTTGATAGTGAATAACTCAACTGAACTGCAAACAAAACAACTTAGTTTAAAGTTAAAGCTACGTACAAATGATGCAAGAAACAGTTATCGAAAAATGGTAAAAGAGTCAATTAGTAGAGAAAAAGTTAGTAAGTTTTTGGAGTGCCTGGCTTATGCCGATTTACCTTCTAGCCAATTACAACAATTAACCTATTGGCTATCACAAAACTTACTAAGTGTCTTTTCTGCCAATGAGGTAGCTAGCTATTTTATGGAGCAGCAAGGTGATTCACCTAGTTCACCTAGGCTGTCAGTAATAGTCATTAGTTATAATATGGCCCGTGAGTTACCTAGAACTATTACAAGTTTGCTCCCCCCCTATCAAGAAAATATATCGGAATCCGATGTTGAAGTAATTGTTGTTGATAATGGATCATCAAGACTGCCTTTATTAAGTGATTTCCCGAAAAATAAAAATCTTCGTATAATAAAAAACCAACAGTCAGGGGTTTCACCGGTATCCGCTATTAATTTGGGGCTTTCTGTTGCCAAGGGAAACTTAGTTGGCGTATTGATCGATGGTGCTAGAATGGCATCACCGGGCCTGTATAAACATGTATTGAAAGCAAATCGTCTCTCACCGCGAACGGTTATATCAACTTTAGGGTTCCATCTTGGTCCAGAAGTACAGATGACCAGTGTTCCCAGCGGTTACAACCAAGCTATTGAAGATGATCTGTTGAAGGCAATTGATTGGTGTAATAATGGCTACAGACTATTTGAAATTAGTGCACTGGCTGGTTCAAGTGCTAATGGGTATTTTCAACCCATCGCGGAAAGTAATGCACTTTTTATGGATAAAGCACTGTGGCAAGAGTTAGGTGGTTATGATGAGCGTTTTATTACACCTGGTGGTGGCTTTGTAAACCTTGATACTTATCGTCGTGCTTGTGAATTGCCGGATATAGAACTAGCCGTGTTATTGAATGAGGGGACTTTTCATCAGGTGCATGGTGGAGTTGCAACCAATCTTAAGCGAGAAGATGCAACGCCCAAAATTTTTAGTGATGAATATAAAGAAATTAGAAAGAAACCATTTTCTGTTCCTAATAAAGTTCCACTGTTTTTAGGGAGCTATATATTTGAAGCGCAACCCTTTTTATCGTATTCAATAGAACAACAAAAGCCTAATCGTCAACTTGTAGATGTTCATAAAAATCGCTTTAATCGGATTCTACTCAATAATAGTTATTGTAATCAGTTTGAAACGGCTGTGGATGTTTCAGACGATGTACTGACTAGTCCTATTATTATTACTGGTCGTGGTGGTAGTGGCACTCGCCTTTTATCGCAGCTAGTTCAAAGCCTAGACCTATTTCTTGGGAATGACATTAATGAGACTAAAGACTCGATAGAATGGGTTGCTCCAATTTATGATTTAATTACTAATAGGGTTAGCCTGAAGAACAAAACTTTTAAACAGCACCACATTGATCGACTGCAAGCCAATGCAAAAAATATTTTGTTACAGCGCAGTTTCTCATCTGGATTGTGGGGCTTTAAATTACCAGAAACAATGCTGTGTCTACCGGAACTTTTGAAGGCTTTCCCAAATGCCAAAATTATTCACTTAGTTCGACACCCTATTAGTATCAGCTTGCGACGTAGTCATATGACTTCTAGAATTAATAATCCTGTAGGCAGAACTGTCTTAAGTGACGGTTATCAATTACTTCACTTAGACGAAGGCACAATAGAAAATAGGGGGGAGTATTTTAATAATGCCGTCAGCTGGAATTATCAGCTCAAGAACGCGTTAGATTTCTTTGAGAATAATCTATCATCGTCTAATTTTTTACAGCTGAAGTACGAAGATATGGTTAATGATGCGGAAGAAGTATTATCTTCAATGTGTGACTTCTTAGCGCTACCTAAACAGGCGTTACCTGAACTAGCGATTGACGCGCAGAGATTTAACCAGCGGCATGAACCATCAAAAGAAGTGGATGAAATATGGTCTATCTGTGGGGAGGTGGCGAATCTTTTGGGGTATACAAAACAAAATGTGAGTGAATTATGAAGATTGTTTTTATTGGGGGAGTAGGAGGCAGTGGCACACGAGTTGTAGCAAATATCTTGAAAAGCAACGGGATATTCATTGGCGATAATCTAAATGTTTCTCTAGATAACCTGGATTGGCCAGGCCAGCAGGCGGTAATAAAAGATAAATCATTGTCATTTTCGCAAAAAGTTGAGGGGCTACGCATCCCGTTTCAAAACTTTATAGATCAGATGATAAACGCTCAAAAAGCAGGTGCTCATACAGATCAATCGGTTCTAGCGATTAAAGTACCTGGAAGCTTTTTCTATTTACCCTACCTGTGTAAAATATTTGATGATATTTGTTATATCCATACCATACGTCACGGGCTCGATATGGCATTTAGTAGTAATAAGAATCAACTAAAAAATTGGGGTGTGGAATTCGGGGTGTTACCCGGCGATAGCGAAGAAGAAAAATGCCAATTCAAATATTGGGTAAAGGCCAATGAGTATGCAATTGATATTGGAAACAAATTATTGAATGATAATTTCTATCTGTTAAAGTTTGAAAAATTATGTGATAACTCTGAAAGTGAAGTTAAGAGGCTCTTTGAATTTTTACAGTTAGATAATAATATTCCGCCATCATTATTAATGACAATAAAACGCCCAGTTACTTTTCAGCGTTATCGTAATCAGGATCTTACTGTTTTTACAGAAAATGACTTAATGTCTCTTAATAAACTGGGGTACGAAGTATAGCGTAGCACTATTAAATGCAAACTTTAGATTTCTGCCCTACTATAAAAGGATACCCATTTCATAAGTCAAAGACCTAGCCTTGAAGCATTTTAATAAACACTTTGTTGGGCTTCTCTAGTTAGATGGGTATTGGTAAACACTAATTCAAAAAGCGCTCGTAAACAGGCATAAGCTTTTCATTTATATAATTAATTTCAGACGTTTTTAATGTTTTTTTTGTAGAAGACCCTAGTAAGGGGATTGTCGTAAGGGACGTGAGAGTTGAATTTAAATATTGTGCGACTGGACGTAAAGGGGGTGTTTTTGACGTTAGTTCTTTGTAGTTTAATGTCATTCCGTTTTTTGGCGAGAATGTTTGTAATTGATTATATAGTATAAAATATGCACGAGCACAGTCGGCGAGTTCGTGATCTAAATAGCTATTTGCGTCAGGTAACGGATCGCAATAGCCCTCTTCGTTCTGTAGGCGCTGCCATTGTTCAATTACCGCATTTCTAGCAGGCGCCATTCCGTTAATGCTTTTTAAGAAATCAACCGGTTCACGAATTAAAGATATAAAGAAAGCATTTTCATTATACTTGTAATAAAGGTCATGGCGCCCTATCTCTATGAATTTAATAACCTCCCATGATTGTTCATTAAATAAATTGTTCAGCCACGGTGACGATTCGCTTTTATTGCTAATAATTTTAAGTCTTTCATGCTCTTTTTGAGCAATGGGGCTTCTCTGTCGGAGTGTTTGTTGGGGTTTCCAATTGTCAGATAGGTTCGCATTTATCCCCTTGTCCCACGTGAAAGGCTCTAAAAATATATTATGTAGGTTGAATGACTTGGCGATTAGGTATGAGGCTAGCTTGGTTCCGGTACGATTCATACCTAATATAATTATCTTTGACATAGTATTGGTTTTATCAAATTGAGTAAAAGAAAAACCCAGCTTAAGCTGGGTCCTTTTATTGATTGGAGTCTCCTATTTATTCGTACGTTGGGAGTATCTCATTTAGATTGCTTAATGCCGTCACGATGTCTGACAATTTGTAAATTTTTCCATCATCAGCAACAAGGTAAGTTGCTTTCAGAGAGCCATTAATTTCAACTTTTGAGTTTGTTTCTGCTCCATTGGTGCTAATCGAGCCGCCAATTTTAACCAAGTTGGTAACACCGTCCTTTTCAAGTTTTAATGGTGTACGCACACCAGAAGGGTCATCTGTAAACTTTAGCTTTCCAGAGTCAGCTTGATTGTATATGCGCCATGTAGACCCTACGGTAGCGGTAGAGTTTTCTAATCGAATGCCGGCATCTCCCTGTTTTTTGATATGGAGAGTTTCAGATGGGGACCACGTTCCCATTCCCACATTACCATCTGCCTTTAGCGTTAAGGCGCTACTTGGTGTTCCTGGCTGAATTCGGAACGGTAATTTACTGCCATTGGTAGCATCACGAATAAAGAAGTTTGTTTCGTTAGCGGCCATGTCCCATGTTTGCGGGGTAAAACCAGAAGAGCCATTTTGCTCAAGGCGAAGAGTAGGTGAATCACCGTCAACAGTATGTAGTTTTACTACTGGGTTAGCTGTACCAATACCAACATCACCGGTTGATTCAACCACTAGGGTGTTAGATGGTGCTGCAGCTTCAACTTTGAAGGCGGTTTTTCCTGCTGTTGAGTCTTCAACAGCGAAGTAGTTAGAACCACCATTGGCACTGTCATTAAAAACAAGGCGCCAATCGTTACCAGGGAAACTGGCTGAGCTACTGGTATCTTCAACGTTTATTCTTATATTGTTTTCTTTCAATCTGAGGGTGTCAAACCCAAAGCTTTCACCGTTTACGCAGTCGAAGCCTACGCACTGGCTACCATCTACAATGTGATCATCAAGAACTACAACATCCGCAATTGATACTAATGGGGTTGAAATTAATAATGCCGCTATAAGTTTCTTCATATTATATATCCTTATTCCGCTTCTTCAGTTGCAGTAACAATGCGGCCATTAACTAGGCTAAAGTGGCCACTGTCTGTCTCGGAAGACACAACGTCTTTTACGGTGGAGTTCCTTCCGTTATCGCTAGATACCGATTCTTCACCTATTTTTTGGGTGGCCAAAACTTCAAAGTTGTAGGCGCCATCGGTGCGGCTGTTTATGTCGTATACCGAAATAGAGGCAGAGCTGCCGTTAAAAGTAAGTTGCTGGTTGTAATTTTCAGGACCTGCAATGCTCACGACTATGGTGTCACTGTTGTTGCCTGAAAATGCCAGTTCTGATGCTGAAATCGTGGTTTCAAGGGCTGAAGCACTAAAGCTTAGCGCTGCCAGTGAAGCCAATAGTAAATTTTTTTTCATTATATTTTCCCCTGTTGTTTGCAGGGTAATTGTAATGTTCAAATTGACCAAATGCTACTTAGCGAATGCTATTTCCTTACTTACTGCACATTCTTTGCTGTTAAATATGCATTATGGCGTGCAATGTCGAGAAATTATTTTTTAATTAGTAGTTTTGATAAAAGTTGACTGCCTATATAGGTATTTTCGGTGCCTTTAAAAGGTTATTCGTAACTTGCCCCCAGCCTTAAGTGATAGTCATTAACATGCTGGCTATCTAATGGCTCGTTACGACGATTAGAAAAATACGTATGCAGGGGGTTATCTCCATTTATCAAGTGGAATGTTTTACAGGTGGTAATCTTTTTAACTTTAAATATGGCGTTAAAACACATGGATATAGTGGGTCTTAGAGGTTCAATATCCGCATGTCTTTAAAGAAGTCAGCCGGGGCCAGCCATAACTTTTTTAACTTACGCACCAATATATGCTTCTGGGTTGGGCCGTCTTGTGAGGTTTTACTCGCGCCGCTTTCCTTCAGTTTTTTAACGCTATTGTCATCAATACTTTTATTAAACAGCCTGGTATTTTGTGCTAAATTTTTGGCAGGAACATTTAGCGAGTGTGTGGGATCAAGGACTATTGATGGCCAGCGAGGACCAAACGTGGCGCACATGTATAGCTGTTGATTATTCCTGTCTACTTCTGGTGGGTCAATGTGGCTGAATTGGGCTTGGATAGAAGCGAGTCTTGGGTCAGCGGTACTGTCGCCAAACACTGCAGCATTGGCGCTCTTTTTTGCGTTATCGCTCGCTTGCAGGTAGCTGTCTAGGCTTTTCATTTTCTCGATAAATGCTAACCATAGGTCTAAATTATCGCTTATATGCAGGCCTGTGTTTTCAAATCTGTGTATGTCTGCCAGAGGAGACGAGATCACGGGTACTCCAAGTAGCCCGCTTTCCCAAAATTTAAGCCCACTCTTGCAGTCATTGAATAGGTTGTTTTCTAGTGGCGCTAGAGTAAGCCAGCTGCTGGCAATCATTTCAGGCAGTTGCTCAAATGGTACAT
>MAAB01007673.1_pt1 | contig 12906 bp, 8 predicted proteins | sample 1115991 | NCBI WGS metagenome assembly MAAB01 (sample SAMN04961124, study PRJNA320927) | seawater metagenome | isolation source: sample BD02T18 sea water enriched with oil for 18 days | place: USA:Gulf of Mexico | collected 2013-07-27
CAGAGGCAAAGGCTTCATTTGGGCTTACGGTGTTATACCAGGGGCCATCGCTTGTGCCTGTGGTTAAATTTTTTGAAGCTTCACATCTATCTTTTAAATGCCAAGCGCTGCCATCGGATGCGGTGGTGGAGGTATCGGTTAATTCTGAGCGGGTTACTTCATAATAAACATTGCCAATGCCATATACGATCAGCACTGCCAGCAGTATTGATATTTTTTTGAACATGTCACACCCTTGTCTTATTTTAATTGTTAATCGTGGGGACAGTTCATAAACATGAGTAAATGAACCAACCTTAATGACAACAAAATACCATGGCACAACAAGTGGCCATGGTGCGCAGGTGACAGAGCATGTTCTTGGCGTGACAAGGTTGCTTAGAAAGGTGTCATTAACCCACAATTGAGGGGAAGAGGGCTGAATGAATGGAGGTTTAGCATAGCTGATGTAATTTGGCGTATTGCAGCAACATGATGGTTTTAGCATCTTTAATTTCGCCACTTTCAATCATGGCGTAGGCCTGATTAAAAGGCAGTTCTAATACCTCGATATTTTCCTGTTCGTGGTCGAGGCCACCGCCTTCACTGGTTTTCATGGAGGCGCTATATTGGCCTATGAAGAAATGCACAATCTCTGTGACCGAGCCTGGTGACATGTAACATTCAAATAACTTTTTTACTTGGTTAATTTCATAACCGGTTTCTTCCTGAGTTTCGCGGCGAATACATTCTTCGGGGCTGTCTCCTTCCAGCAAACCAGCACAGGCCTCTATGAGCAGGCCATCTTGATTGCCATTCACATAGGTGGGCATGCGAAACTGACGTGTTAATACCACGGATTTTGATTCAGGGTTATAAAGCAATATAGTGGCGCCGTTGCCGCGGTCATAGGCCTCACGCTCCTGATGCTCCCAGACACCATCGTCTCTTTGATAATCAAACGAATATTTATTTAAGATATACCAGCTATCGGATAACACCTTGTTAACTATATTTTTAATTCTGGTGTTCATAACAGCCCACATAAAATATTCAAGTTAACTTAATGTTATTCACCCGTCAGCGCTTTAGCAAGCCAGAATTAAAACAGCGGGCAAATACCCTTCTATGAAAATAGATAAGTTAAATTTGATCAGTTATAGCCTAAAAATAAATATTGGGGTTAGTAATTAGGTTAGCGTTTATTTAAAAATGAGATCATTTTTTCATTCACTTCTTGAGCTTGCTCGTAGTTTGGCAGGTGAGCCGCATTGTCTATTGTATGAAAATCAACATTAGGCAGAAGTTTGATGATTTGTTCACTTTGGCTGATGGGCATGGTTTGGTCATATCTGCCCCACAAAAGTTGTATTGGCTTGCTCAATTGGCCAAGCTTTTCATAGTCATGTGTAAAATCTCGGCCCATTAATGCACTGGCAGATTTTAACATGGCTCGGGCATGACCTTTATATTGGCTTTGTTTTGAAAATTCTTGCTGCCATTGGGGATGGCGGTTTGACTCATGCAGATATTTTAGGGCTTCTTTTTGTATTTTTGGCAGCAGAATAGTTTTCGATAGAAAGCTTGTTAACAGGGGAGTCTTAAGTATTTTTATGGCCGGTTGGTGAGGAGCGATGATTAACGGATCCAGTAATATAATTTTATTAACTCGCCCAGGATAAAGGTTAGTGAATTGCGCCACTACCGCAGTGCCCATGGCCAAACCTGCAAGGTTAACCGCTTCATGTATATTTAGCGCATCGAGTAATTCTTTTAATTGCTGTACTAAAAACTCAAGGCTGTAATCGCTTTGATTATTGTGGGGGCTATCGGATAGGCCGCGTCCAAAAAAGTCAAAACTCACTACACTAAACCCCGCCTTTGACAGAGCCCTTATATTGGCATCCCACACAAAGCTGGCGGCTGAAAATCCTGGCACTAAAATAATAGTGGGTTTTATTTTGTTTTTACTTTCCTCGTTTTGATAGTTGGTAGCTTTTTCTATTTTATAGTGAACCGTACCGTTACTGAGTTTAATAAAGTTACCTGGTAGGTGCATTCTGGTTTTGTCGTTTAATACCTGATTTTCTTTATTTTTCACACAATACAAAACAATAATAGATATGGAGGGTATTAGTGTGGTCATGGTTAAAATCATGAAGTGGACTCGGAATAAAAGTTGTGTGGTTTTACATGGTGTAGGCTATTTTTATTGCCCAAGTAAACAAAAACAGTATTAAAGTATTCTGAGGGTTAATGATTGATTCGACTAATCAATGCAAGCCAAATAATTCTGACTTGCATGGATTTATTGGTAATAAGTTAGCGTTAATAACTTAGCGTTAATAACTTAGCGTTTACCACTGCGACGAATGGCGGCGGTGGTGAAATCTTTACGTTTTACTTGGGCATTAAACTTAAAGGCATTACGCTCTTCGTTATTCAGCTCAACCATATAACGACCCGAAACTAGGTCGTAGTTGGTAACAGAGGAATACCAAGGGGTGTTGGCATTAACAAATTGCATGGCATGACCTTCGGAGACACGCCATAACTCACCACGATTATCATAATGATCGGCTACCGCAATTTGCCAGGAGTCTTCATCAAGATATAAAGCACGTTTGGCGTAAATATGGCGAGCGCCTTCTTTAAGAGTGGCTTCTATGTGCCATACACGGTGTAATTCATAGCGAGTAAAATCCTGGTTGATGTGACCGGCGCCGATGATGTCGGCGTACTTGGCGTCTTTATTTATCATTTTGTAAGAGTTATAGGGAATGTAAACTTCCTTTTTGCCAATTAACTTCCAGTTGTAAAGGTTAGGGGCACCGTTATACATGTCTACCTGATCGGAGGTGCGCATGCCTTCTGTATTAGGGGAGTCGTAGGCTATCTGTGGGGCGCGACGAACACGACGTTGGCCAGCATTATACTGCCAGGCTTTTCTGGGTTCATTTATTTGGTCAATGGTTTCATGCACCAGTAAAACATTGCCGGTGAGACGGGCCGGAGACTTAATGGCCGAGGTGTAATAAAACAAGATGTTGTTATCTTGCTCAGCATCAAAGCCACCTGTTAAATACTGGGGTGGAGTGAATTGAGCACGAATTCGAATGGGGGTGAAACTGCCATCCCGTTGTACCGGTACTGTGGCCTGGTTGAGTTGCACACTGCCACCACGAAAACGGGTGACGTGATTCCAAATGACCTCCAAGCCGTTTTGTGGAATAGCAAAGGGAACGGTTTCATCAAAATTATTTAAGCCGTTACCGCCGTCCAATAACTGAGTAGTAGTGGCGTTTTTTTGTGCTTTATCCAAAATGTTTTGTGGGTAGCTGGCGGTTCTATGACTTGGATAAATTGGCATAGTGTAGCTGTCTGGATATTTTTCAAACATGGCCAGCTGACCGTCGGTGAGGTTGTTCTGATACTGGACCAGATTTTTTTTATTAATAACAAACAAGGGTTTTTCATTTTCAAAAATATTGGTGTAAGGATCGGACTGTGCGTCCTGAGCCAGCCCCCCCGTAAAGGCGGGGATGGTACCAGCGGCATTGGCTGATGATTGTGCACCCACCAGAGTTAATTCTTTGCCCAGCTTGCTGGCTTCTTCTGTAGTGACTTTTGCATGGGTGGAACTCGCTGCCATGGCTAAGGCCAACAGCGAAGCGGTAAACGAAATGGTTTTCATATTTTTATCCTGTTATCGCAAGCGAACTTGCGACTCATTATTATTTTTAAACAGCAAATTAAAATTGCATACCCAAAGAGATGGATGCGAAGTCACGGTCGGCTAATTTATTAGTAATGCCGCCAAAGTAGGAGGTGTAAGAAATTGCGGCGGTATACATATTTTGATATTCGGCATTTAAACTGAAGCCCAGTGTCTTTTCACCTTCAATGAAGTTGCCACCAGGGCCGGGGGATACACCGTTTACATCATGGCTCCAGGCTAATACTGGTGATAAATTTACACCGGCAAAGGCGTCGTTGTAGGTGCCAATCAAACGACCGGTATAACCCCAGGAACCTTCCGTGACGATATCGTCGTAGCCACCGTTGTTATCAATTTCTCCGCCAAATTCGATGTCTGAATTAAATTCGTGAATATAGGTGTAACCCGCTTCTGCCACCAAGACAATGCTGCTGGCCCCGAGTACCTGATCAAATGTATTAATCAATGTCATCTGTGCTTGGGTAATATCAAAGGTCTTATAACCGGATGAATACGCACCATCTTCTGTGTCCAATACTTCAAGCCCTAGAGATGTGTGTTGCGCCAATACAGTATCTCTTGCTACTGCGTCTGCTATGGCATTGCCTTGTTCGGTACCAGCAGCTAAGTCGCCACCGGCTTGTGCAAATACATATTGATATAATCCCTCTGATTGAATGGAGGCACTCACCGCACGGTAGGAGTTTATTTGCACTGGCACGTCAAGTTTATGAGTGACTTCTCCGGATACCGCCATGCCTGCAACATTGCTGGCAAAGCTGATGCCCATTAACTGTTGGTCTTCCGGGTATTCGACAAAATAGCTTTGCGGAGTAATGAAACCGGCTAAACCTGTGTTAGCGGATGCGTCGGTTGTGAGAGCCGCCATGACACTCACAGCAGCCTGTGAATTTAATGCTGCCAGTTGTGCCGCAGCTCCGGCATCCACAGTAGCGGCCGCCACTAACGCATCGTAACCAGAGCTGTCGGTGGCATCACCCGTGGGCGACGTCACCTGGTTGGCAAAGCCTTGAATACTGGAATCCAGTGCTCCAGAAGGGTAGAGCACTTCTTCGGAAAAGTTGGCTTTTACGCCACTTACTACTGGGCTACGTCCATGAATATTCATGGCGTAAAAACCGAACTCTGTGTCCAGTGCATCAGAGAAATATCGAAAAGCGAGTCCAAATTGTCCGTCGGAATCGGGCGTTCGATTTCCATCAATATCGCGAGTAATAGTGCCGGCTGGTGTATTGATTGTATTGCAACCTTCAGGCTGAAAATCGTTAGTAGAAAAATAAGTACCACAGCCTTCGGTAACAGTTTCCTGGTAGTCCAGTTGATAGAAGGTTTCAGCACTTAAATTCTCGGTGAGGCCGACGCTTGCGAAGGCAAGGTTAACTGGAATTAAACCTTCTTTAAGTTCGGCACCAGGGCGGCGAAATGACGATACATCTATGGGGTTAATTTGATTGATGCCGCCATGAAGAAAAGTAGATTCCCCCCAACTAACCACTTGCTTACCCAGGCGCACGTCCACCGGCATGTCTAATAGATCAAATTCACCATAGATAAAGGCGTCAAGTACCTCTGCTCCTGAGAATTTAGCTAAGTCATGAGAGTTTTCATCATCGACAGTATCACTGTCTTCTAATGTGCCGTCGTACCAGTACTTGCCTCTCACAAAGGCGCCAACATTTTGATAACTAATTTGTAAATCATGGCTGCCTTTTAATATTTGGGAAAAGCTGTCACCGTCTTCGAAATTAAGGTCGCCATCGTTGTTATTAACTGCATTATTTTGTCCTGGTGTTTGACCTTGTATCAAACTGTCATCCTTTCCTTCCATACGCCAGCTTGAACCCATAGAAATTTGGCTATCAAGGCTACCTTCAATTTCGCCCATGAAAAATTCAAAACTTTGGGCCTGTGCGGCCATCAATAGAGGAATGGCTGTTGCCAAGTATTTCTTGCGGCCCAAGGCCTTTGAAATTTGATTCGCTATCATGTCACCGCTCTTTCATTGTTTTTATTTTGGAAGTCATCGGATGCTGCCGATATTGTTGAATAGTTTATTATTTAGAGCTTTTTGGGTATCGGCATGAGACGTACAGTTTTAATCCGTAGAGTATTTAATCAACCGAATTTAGTGGGATAAATGGAGGCCACTGGCCATTAAAAGAGCTACCGAAAATAGCAAGTGACCTGTCGGTAATTGCTAGGCAAGAACTAATTAAGAAATGAATTAACACAAGGCTGTGTATGACGATAACGGCCTTCTGAATTGATTTCAGAGGGCCTGATTATAGTGGAATAAATCCCACTCTAATTTTTATTAAAGTGACTTCATGTATTCTAACAAAGCACTTTTTTCCGAGTTGGCTAAAGTTGTACCGTATACGTGACCATCTTTGCTGTTGCCGCGAATACTGGTATCTAGCAAGAAGTCTCCACTGTTTACATAACCACCGCCTGCTATGTCATAGTCAGTGCTGCCAATTAAAAAGCTGGTAGGGCGATCTTCAGGGGCATCTAACAGGTCTTTCAATGTACGTACCGAACCGTTATGCAGGAATGGGCCGGTGAAGGCAATGCCACTAAGTGGTTTGGCGCGATATTCATCGGTAGTGGGTGTTCTAAGGTCCACATGCTTACCCGAATAATCAATTTTTAATGCAGCTATGGCATCGCTTGGAGATAATAATGGATAGGCTTGAGTCGCTTTGATGGCAAATTCAGGAGAGGTTTGATAATTATCCAAGACAACGGAGGTATCGGCTCCTAACAGTACCAATGCATTAAAAGTTTCAGGAAAAGATTCACCAAATGGAATTCCGGTTTCAGGGTCAACTTCATCTGGTGCCGCTTGGGCAATAATGGTCCCAAGTATGCCGCTGGTTTCTTTGCGGCTACCATAGTCAACCGCGAAGGCTTCGTCAGTGCCTACTTCGGCATAGGGCACACGAGTAACTTTAGTGAAACGATGACCAATTGAGTTGGCATCGGTTAACTCACTGTCATCTAAACCATCACTGATATCCATGTGGCAACCGCCACAGTTTTGCGCATAAATTTCTTTACCCTGAGCCATTAATTCAATATTTAATGGTGGAAAACTACTGGGCCATTTTGGCGGACTGGCTTTTGAAAGCGCTTGCTCCAACTTGAATAAATTATCCAGTTTTGGTGTGTTATCAAATAGAGTATTGAGCCCCAGCTTCATGGCCACCAGTTCTACTGTGTCATCTATATTTTCGTCTTCATCAATATTTGCGTAACCAAATACCCCCAACACTTCACCTGCATTACGGGTAATAGGGCTATCGGCAACACAGTTGGTTTGCATACATTCCAAATTGGATACATCCCAAATATAAGGCAAGCTCACTGGGGCAGATAGAGGCGAGGCGCTGGCGTCACCCTTGCCTGCATGATCAATATGCACCTGGTTTAATATGGCACCGATGGCATCAATTCGTGTGGGGCCATTGGTAACACTGGGTTGGTTACGGGCTTCATAGCTGACTACGTAATTGATAGCTTCATCCAAATAACCTTCACCATTAAAGGCATCCACTGGTGCTGCGCTTAAATCAATATTTGCCGCGGCATACAGGGCAAAGCGGTTTTTAAAACGAGCCAGCTTAAAGGGACTTGATTTAGTGGTTTCAAGCGCAATGCTAAGGTCACTTAAAAACTTGAAGAAATCCAGATTACCCTGGCCAGCTTCAACAAAATAGGTGTTGTCGCCATAGGTCACTTTACCTGTGTGACAAGTAGCGCAGGTGAGGCCCAGGTAGTTATTGTTGTTCAGTTGGTTTTTATCTTTAACAAAGCCAATAGGCATACCATACTGGCTTACGCTGTACTCTACAGGTTCTTCATAGGAGCCATTGTATACACCACTTTCTGATGAGTAATTATTCTCTTCAGAGAATAAAAAACCATATTTTTCTAGGTTCTCCTGTGCCGCGAATAGGTCTCTTGAATTCTTTTTTTCGAGATTTTGAAACACTTCCCATTTTATTAGATGGCTGCCTTGAGGGATCTTGTACCAGTCTTCTCGACAGGTATTGGTGCCATCTTCATAACAGCTTTGATCCCATTTGTTCATCCAAAGAATATCATCAGTGGCCATAGCTGGAAGAGACAGTGCACCTATACAAAGTAGCATTGTATTTCGCAATGTATCTGCTGCTGATATAGATTTTTTATCAGTGGACTTTTCTTGTTTTAGAGTAAAGCGTTTAAGTATAGTGAATGGTTTCATATAGCGGCTCATGGTTATTGTTATTAATTCATCGGGTAAAACCGATATTGCCGAGTATTCTATTGATTATTTTTTTTGGGGTATCGGCAATAGGCGTACTTTTTTAATCCAGGTACCGAAAATAGAATTTATTGATATTCCAATTGAGGCCTAATGGTCTGATTAGGCACATTTTATTGTGCGCTTTGAATTCCATGAATAAAAATTTAATGAACCGTATTACTGCGATATTGATGGGGAGTCGTACCGCTCCAACGTTTAAATGCCCGGGTGAAATTGGTCTGTTCGGCAAAACCCAGAATACTGGTGAGTTTTGTCAAGGATATGTTTTCATCCATGATTAATTTAAATGCAATTTTTTGACGGCATTCATCAAGTAATTTGGTATAGTTCGTGTTCTCTTCCTTTAATTTACGTTGCAACATGCGGATGCTTAAATCTAAATTGTCTGCAACTTCTTGTTGGTCAATGTCTTCCAAGTGTTGCTGTTTTAATAGATAATTTTTAACTTTATTTGAAGCTAAGCTAGTGCTGTAATTTAGTAGGTATTCATCTAACCACTCATCCAATTTTCTGGTCAGGGTAGAATTTGAAAAGCAGTAATTATCAAGGATCCCAACGCGCTCAAATACTATTTTGTTATTATCCGAAGAGAAGAATACCGGGCAATCGTAAAAATCTTCTAATGGTTTATGATCAAAGTGAAAACTATGGCGAAAATGAAGTGATTTTACATTGAAGTTTTCACCCGAGATAGATTGTAATATTTTAAATACTGAGCTAAATGTGGCTTCAATATGAAGATTTGTCACTTCTTCGTGGTTAAACTTTGCATTAATTGATAGCGCTACCTCAGTTCTACTTTCATGTAAAAATGCATTCATTCCATCATTTAGATAGCTTGAAAATCGCGTAAAGCGTTTAAGTGCATCGTAAACGTGCTGGCTTACGGACAGGGATAAACCTAAGGCATCAAGCACGCAGGGCTTCATACAATTAGCAAGGCGCAGACTAAAATAAGGGTCATTGCTTAACAGCTGTGCTTGCAAGCAAATATTGTTCAGTTTTACATTATCTATTCGAGCATTGTTTTCTTTTAATTTATCAAGAGAAATACCTTCATGGGAAAAGATGGAATGGCTATCTAAACCATAACTGTCAATGGTTTTAGCAATGAGTGTAGCCCACCTTCCAATGGTGCTATGAGTGTGTGGCGCGCTATAGATCACTGTCATGTCAAACCTACTGCAAAACTGATTGAAATTGGTGAAACCTTGCTTTATGTAGCTGCTCATAAAATTTATGAGCAGCCGAGGCTATCCTAGTTTTTTTCTGGCATTTGATAATGGAAGTTGTAGCCATCTATGGCGGTAGCCAACTTATCAATATCTGACTCTGTTATGGACTTAGCCAGTGTAATATCTGCCAGGCAACCAAATGTTTCATGTTTGTTTACTTTTACTTTACAGGCTGCGGCTTGTGATTTTGTGAAGCATTCATTGAAATGAATAGCGATCACTTCCTCAATTTGCCACCATGTTAGTTGTGGTTTAAATATCTTACCCACAGCCGTGACCGGCATGTCCTTAATAATGTGAATGACTTTTGGAATAGCTGCCCGTTCTTTTATGTTGGCCATGGCGTATTCCATAACATCCTGTTCTGTAACCTTAGAATCATTCAGAGTTAAATAAACCGCAGGTACTTCACCGGCATAACTGTCGGGGCGACCGATGGCGGCCACAAGATCAACGCCGGGCATGGCAGCTAAAGGTTCTTCAATGGATTTAGGGTCAATATTGTGACCACCACGAATGATCAATTCCTTTTTGCGCCCGGTTAACCACACGTAACCGTCTTTATCCATGCGTCCCAGGTCGCCAGAGTTAAGCCACTTTTCGCCATCTATTTCGATCCATATTTTTTCATTGTGTTTGGCTTCAAGGTAACCGTTGAAAACATTAGGACCTCTAATGGCTAGAATCCCGATTTCATTGACACCCACTTCCCTTAAAAACTGATCTTTTTCATCCAGTGACACTATTTTAATTTCAGAGAAAGGCAGGCGCATTCCAATAGAGCCAATGCGTGGGGCATTTTCAATGGGGGTTAGGGTTGAGGCGCAGGTGGCTTCGGTTAATCCATAACCTTCCAATAATTTAATACCCGTTTTATCCTGAAAGTTTTTAAAGGTTTCTACTGGTATTGGAGCAGCACCGGATATGGCAAATTTTAACGATGACAAATCACATTGACTGGTGTCCACATTCAACAAGGCACCTAGGGCTGTGGGCACGGCACTGAAGAAGCTGACTTTTTCATGTTCGATAATTTTAAAAAAGTTTTCTACAACCTTTTCTGTTCGAAAGCCACCAGGGCCTGCCAATACAATAGGAAGTCCATGTGAAAAAGGCATAAGCCCGGAGCCAATAGCGGCATTCACATGAAACAGAGGTAGCCCAACCAAACCTATATCTTCAGGCTTAGGTCCCAGCGCAACTGACATCATAGTCGCATTGGCCACTTCATTAGCGTGGGTATGCAGGGCTATCTTGGGTGTGCCCGTGGTGCCACCTGTATGGAACATTGAAGCGTTGTCTTGTGGGTCTATTACTCGACCACTTACTAATTTGTCTCCAGGGTATTTTTTTAAACTTTTTTCAAAATTCAGGATGTTTTCGCTGGGGTTGGACTTGCCAAATAATACCAATACTTTTTCAAGTGTGGGTACCTGGTCCTTAATCTTTAATACTTTTTGCCAGATGTCATTGCCCGGAGCATTGCCTAATGCGATCAACACCTTAGTGCCGGCGGCATTTAAAATATCGCGAATAACTTCAGCTTCTAGCAATGGGTTAACCGGATTGACGATACCAGCGGCTTCGCCTCCCCATAAGGCAAAGTGAGTTTCGATAAAGTTGGGAAGTAACAGGGAAATCACATCATCTTTTGTTACGTTTAAATCATGTAGAAAATTTGCACACTGGTTAATACCGGTAAACAGTTCCTTATAAGTAACCTGACGGTTTGGATTGGCAATCTCCCCCAGTAATTTATGCCCCACCTTTGCTTTTAAAGGAATATTTTCAGCATCAAAATAGTCGCCTCTTAAAATATATTTAATGGCGACGTTTTCTGGGTTCTTGTGACAACCAAATTTAATGGCATCATAAGTGGTGGTGCCGGCTAAAAAAGACTCTAGGCCTTTCTCTTCTATGCCTTCAAGTCGAGTTAAGTACTCACCTTCTTGATTGGTGTTATCTTGTAATATAGATTCTGCTTCATTTGCAACTAACATAATATTCCCACCTGTATTTTTATTTGATGAATCGATCAGCCAATTCTTTATTTACATAAATGGCTATTTATTCACTTCTATGTGACCTTGATCAGAGAAACTAATCGCTTCATGTTTAAATCGGTACTTGAAAAAAGGTGTTTAAAAACTTTTACCAATAAGCCAATACCTGGTTTAGTTCCCAGCATATCCTTGGTTATCTTGGGGCCCCATTGTGAGATGGAGTCCCCACTAAATGCGCAGTATTCGGTGGCTACCTGGTTATCGAACATATCGCCGTCACAATAATGTTCAAACTGAAAGCCTCTGGGATCTCGCCAGTAATCAAAGATTTGACTGCCTAGTATATGGCGGCCGATACCCCAAGAATGATGGTGTTTTTTATGCTTTAACCACTTTTGTCCCATGGCAATTAAATCAATGTCGGTTACTTCAAAGGCTGTATGTTCGTGACCAACTCCCACGGCGGAACCTATGGCCAGGGTATGGTGATCGCTGGGGGTATCACCTTGGTCACATCGTAAAAAACCTACTGTTGGAATGTTATGACCCTCTAACATCTGAAAATCACTGGCAATAAATCCTAGAGTGTCTTGATACCAGTGAACCGATTCTTTAAATTTTCTAACCGCCAGAACTGTATGGCCTAAACGCGCAATAGGAGGAGGCGCTAACTTGGGACGCACTACATCATTGAATCTGGTTTTTAACTTGGGAGTGTTTGCCTCTACAGCTGCCTGGTAATGAGGCTGGACAGAAAGTTCATTAAGACCACAGTTAACCTCCACTAGGTTTTTATCTGGATCAACTAATTGTACAAAATGACCACCCAACGCATCATCACGGCTTTGAATTTTAACTCGCATCTTTCTTGCTAGTTTTTCCAACTCTTGAAAGTTTTTCACGCTAAAACCAGTCACCGAATACTCGTCGCTGGACTCTTCTAATATCAGTGCATGGCTGGCATTTTCTATGGTGCGAAGATAAGCTTGGTTTCCTGTTTGGCTCTCTAAAGTCAAACCAAAATCTTTAAAGAATTCGATGGCCTCATTCAGATCTTTTCTACCAAAACGCATATAAGCGAGACGATTTACTTTTACAATGGGGTTAATACTGCGTTCATTTACCACGCATTCATTTTTTAGTTTGTCGTTTAATTCATTTTTATTCATATTGTTCACCGTTCTTAAATCATTGTTATCCATTTTTTACGAGTGTTTACGGATATTATTGAAAGTGATTAATGCTTCTTTTAATGAAGTCGTTCAGTGTAATAGGAGACTGCCCCAGAATTTCGTTAACATTTTTTGTGCTTTTGGTACCTGCACCCAACATAAATAACTTGGCCATTTCCAGCTGATGACGAATGTGTCGGGCTGAATTGCCCTTTAAGCGCATGACTATTTTCACTAGCCACAGCGGCACTTTTTTGTAAGTCACGGGCTTGGGTAAGTGCTGACTCAGATTTTTTGATAACTCTAAAAATGAAGACGGATGTCCGGTTAGATAAAAAGTCTTTCCTGAGTACTTCTCTTCAACTAAAGCTTGTGCCGCACAGGCAGCAATATCTTGTGCATCTATGAAACTAAATATGGTGTCCTTGGAGAAAGGCATCATTATTTTGTTTTTGCTTTTCACCAT
>MAAB01007676.1_pt1 | contig 12859 bp, 13 predicted proteins | sample 1115991 | NCBI WGS metagenome assembly MAAB01 (sample SAMN04961124, study PRJNA320927) | seawater metagenome | isolation source: sample BD02T18 sea water enriched with oil for 18 days | place: USA:Gulf of Mexico | collected 2013-07-27
AAACGCTCATACGCTCTTTCAAAAACGCCAGCGCCTGTTTCAGGGTCAATGGCGCGAAGATCTTCTAAGGAAAAATACTCAGTAAAAAAGTCACTGTTACAGCCGGTTGATGTCCAAGTTCGTGGCATATTGCCCGTCTGCGCTGAAAGTGCACTTTCTGTGACGGGTGTTAAGCACTGCTGAAAAGCTTCAGAGGTTGCTTTATGTGCTTCATTATTGGTGTTATCAGGGTTAACTGGCACTTTTGCCACTGATTTATCTATGTGACTAAAGGATTGATTTTCATAACTACGTTCTGATACTCGCAAACCAGCCGATATTTGAGTAATAATGCCATCAAATTCATAAGTCGCATCTAATCTAAATGCGTCTGAGCTATTGTGAATATCGTCGGCATTTCGTTGGTATTTCTCATAAGCCAAACGTTCATAATTAATATCAGTTGGATCAATAGCTTTTAATGTCTCAGGGTTCCCCGTATTAGAAGGAGACTCATATAAAGTAAAATCAACAAGATCGACACTGTTATAATCAAAATCGACAATACCACCCCAATCTTTTATCTTGCCATCTAGGTTCCAATCATAACCCATAGTTAATGCCGCTTGATTAGTCCAACTCTTAGCTTTGGAAGTACTCAATTCGGCTGATACGTTTAAATTATCGGTAATTTGAATATCGCCACCTAAGGTGAAGAGCTCAGATTCACGCCATGTGGTTTTTGCTGATGGTGCAGAACCCAATTTAACATTTGCCCCACCTAAACGGCCAGATGTCATCAAGAAATGTTCGCCATTGGGTGTATTGCCCAATGATTGAAACTGGTTATCCCCCGAATTAAGCGGTAAGGCTAAGCCCTTATTAAATTGAATGTTATAACGTGAATTTTTCAGTTTTTCTTCACTATCAGAAAGTGTTGCATCAAAAAAAAAGTTTATATTTTCATTCGGTTGCCATTGTAGGGAGGCATTTATTGAGTTTCGCTCCGATTCACGCTCACTAGAAAACAATCGAAAGGCATTTGGCACATAAAACTTATCATTTGCATCGGCAATGCCATCGCCATTAACATCTAAATCACCAGCAACATGGTCGCCTTTGTTAAAAGGCTTTTTAGCAGGCATATCGCCTGATTGTAAAAACCACGCTCCGGTAGCCGTTTCAAAGTCTCCGCCACCATAGGCTTCTGTCAAGGATGATACGGTTTTAGCGCCCGCATTAACAATGACACCAAAATCACCAAATTTTGTCTCGCGCCAGTTTTTACCAATCAAAAAGCTAACATCTGGATCTGTATCACCACTTAATTCAGAGTACTTTGCCTTGGTGGTGATCGAAGCAACTTTATCTTCCTTAATACCTAAAGGCCGACGAGTTTTGAGATTAACAGTCCCACCTAGTGAGCCTTCAATTCTATCTGCAGTAGGCGCTTTTTGTATTTCAATACCAGAAACTAATTCGGAAGGGATATCTTGAAAATTAATACTGCGATCAGCTGAAGTACCCGATAGGGTTTGACCATTTACTTCAACATTATTATTAGAAACACCACGAATTTGAATGGTTGAACCTTCTCCGTCAGCACTACGCGACATTTGAATACCCGTAACACGCTGCAAGGCCTCAGCAATATTCTCATCAGGTAACTGGCCGATATCTTCGGCAGAAATACTATCCATTATTTCTGTAGAAAAACGTTTATCATTCATTGATTTTTTTAGGCTACCACGAATCCCCGACACGGTGATGACTTCTATTTCGGCAGCTTCATTATCAATAAGTTGCTTCTTAGCTTCTGCCGCACCAGAGGTAGTAGAAAAAAGTACGCTTAAGAGCGTGGCTAATATTGTTTTTTGAGTTTTCACTTGTTTTTCCCCAATATTCTCATTGTTATTAGTATTCGGGGATAATGCCTTTATTAAAAAAGCTTTTTTATCTGAAAGTTCACCTTCAAGGCCACTATTATTCAATAACACCGAAAGTGCTTGCTGAACGGTATATCGGCCTTTAACTGAACTACCCGTTTTATTTACAACAAGGTCATAAGGGAATAGAAACGATATCTTAGCGATATCTGATAACTCATTTAGTGACGAACTTAAAGATTGAACTGGAATATTAAATTCATATTTCTCGTTTATCTTATTAATTTCTTTAGCTTCAACATTAAATGCGAAAAAACAGAAACTTAATAAATTAATTACTATTAGCGCCTTATTAACCTGTCTTTTAATAGGACGCATGAGAAATAAAAATCTACTACTCATTAACTTCATTTATTTTTTTTTACTCTTAATTGGACATGATTATCAGTTACTTTGTTCACACTGATACCAAAGCCAGACTCTAATACATAGAACAATGCGTCGGTTTCACCTACCTGAAATTGCCCGCCAATGCGCATTGATTTTAATTGAGGGTCAAGGACATCTATTTGAACGGGGGTATGTCGAGTGATCTCTTTAATCACCTCTTCTAAAGACTCACCAGCAAAAACCAACTTACCTTCTTTCCAAGAAAGAAAACGTGTTACTTCACTTGTATCTAATTCATCAATATCACTGATATTATCGTTCTGAACTGGAATACTAATACGTTGACCTGCCGTTAAGGTACCTAGTATTTTTGTCACATTCGCAGGTTGTTTGGTCACTTTGTTGTTAGTTAATAGTGATTTTTTATCTTCAAGGTTTTGTCCAATTTGGATCGCCTGATAATCATCAGGAATAACAACCAATGTATTATTTACAATGGCCAGTTCCACCGTTCCTTCACTTACAAGCACCTCTATTGTTCCATTCAATTTATGGACAGTAAATGCCGTGCCAATGGCCCGAATTAAACGATTGTCTGCATAAACTTCAAATGGGCGTGTGGCATCTTTAGCCACTTCAAAGTGCGCTTCACCTTTTACAAGGTTTATCCTGCGGAAATCATCGCTATAATTTACCAGAATTTTAGTGCTACTGTTGAGCCATAAAATCGAACCGTCGGGCATAACATGGCTTAAGCTTTCACCCATTTTAGTATTAAATACCAAGCCTTCTGTCTTAGTTTCTATTGGATTAAAACTAATCACTAACCAAGTTAATACGCAAGCTAAAATAGGCACCGACAAAACAGGTCTAAGCAATTGGTTTCTTTGTTTGATACAGGTCGATAAAAACGCATATATCACCAGTACTGGAAAAAGAAATTTGGCCTGTAAAGTCGAAAATATTGACTGTTTACTCATTTCTTGAGGTAGCATGACCGACGAAAGCAGATCCATTTCCCCCCAAGAATTCACCATGTTTTCTAAACACTCACGGTGAACTTCACTAGTCGCAACCCAAGTATTCAATTCAGATATTTGTTGTTTTGAAAGCTCAGGAGTATCTTCGAGTAATAAAACCCATTGCGCAGCCTCTTGATTAATAATGATTTTATTAGTAAAACCTTCTACGTTAGTGTTCATAACACTCTCCCAGTTTTAATGGGCGTTTTAGGTTTCTCTTTGGTAATTTCTTTATTGTGTTCATTGTTGTATTGCGTTATCGCCTCATTATAGGCGCACATCCCTTTGGTAATGTAGTTGCTGACTGTAATAGTGGAAATATTCATGCGCTTGGCAATATCTTTAGTGGCAAGACCATAGACTTTCCGCATTATTACTGCTTGCCGACATTTGTTAGGTAAACCCGCTATCGCTTCACACATGATGCCTAATTTTTCCTGTGCTAAGGCATTATTTTCTAAATCATCCAATTCTAATTGAGAGTCTACCAAATCGATATCTTCAACGTATTCGTTCAATTGGGTAGAGGCTTTTCTAAAGTCAGAAACAATTAAATTTTTTGCCACCCGGAACATAAACGACTTAGGTTTCAGTACTTCGTTCTCCAGTGAAGACTTATAAGTGCGTAAAAAAGTTTCCTGACATACATCATCAATATCTTGAGGGTTAACTAGATAAGTTGAAATAAAGTATTTAAGAGACGATTGATAGCGTTTAAAAGTACCTAAAATGCTCCTATCAGACCCACCTCGAAGGGTTTCATCTTCTTTATTCTCCTTTGTAATCACAATAAATGTCTTCCTAGTTTTAAAATTTCTATATTTTTTAAAATAAGCTTCCATGCCTAATTTTCTCTGAGCAAAGTCAAAGAAAACATGACCGTCAAATAGTAAGACGCTTTGCGAATCAAAATCTACTATATTTTTTTAATTATTTAATATTAATATATCTATGAGATGCAAACAATACGTGGCTCTATACCTCAGCACTAAATTGAGTTTGCATCTAGACATCTAATACAGGCAGTTTCTCCAACCAATTCAAGTTAAGTTAAGTCCACAATGAATCAGCTATAGGTTACTGATACAAAGTCTATAATTTTTATATGCTCAATTATCCCTATCGATGGCTGTGAATAGAATATTTGATGTCAAGTTATCGGTAAACTTTGTTCTGTGAATATTCATTGATAAGTTTTCAGCCGTATACTTAAAACACGCTCAAAATAGCCATGTTACTCATGAAGAAGTTTGGTCTATATTTACGTTTCAGATTAGCTAAATAATCAATTGGTGTATAACTCTAGGACTTACACTTACATTAGTTCCAGCCAGTTCCAAGAACACGTTAAAATAAAAAGGGTATGTAAAAGATCTAAGGCAATATGTGCCCCTTTCCGTATAGAAGTAGAAATTTATGTCCGCTATATGATCGGAAAGTTGACCTTAACATTCAGGAAGTCTTTATGTCTCGAAGGCACAAATCCGACCGAATTTAGTATTGAATTTATCATGATAAATAGTTCGCTTAGCACCATTGCGGTCATTCATGTAATTGTATGGGTATAACTTCAAAGTGTGCAAAGAAAAAGCTAGAAGTAGTTATGAAAAATCTTCCGCGTCTAGGTAATACCAAATATATAAATTTGCAAGGTTATTGACACTCTGCCACGAAGCGAGAATCCTAAACCTTCGTATTAAGGAGATATTATTTGATAAGTTTTCTCGAATTGTTTCAAGCCCTTTTGAGTAAATAAAATACATCTAGAGTCTGCATCTTTTACAGCCCATCCTTTGTTATAAATATCGGTTAATATCCAGTAACCGACTTGACCTGAAAGATGGTTACGTCGTTCGCTCCAATCTAAACATGGCTTACACAAAGGGCGTTTGCTTTTTTTAAACTCTCCAATCTTCAACCCTATTTCGTTGAAGAATTGCACTCCATTTTCTGTTAATGTCGTTTCACAACCACGATCAATAATATGGTTGTTTTTTACTAATGAATCATACAAAGCAACACCTAATTCACCTGCTAAGTGGTCATAACAAACCCTAGATTCTCTTAACCTTGGGTCACTGGGGCCTGTTTTAGTTTTTGGATGACTAATATTTGAACTTACATTCAATAACATTTCCAGTAATGAAGCAATTTCCCCATTTTTGAGTTGGAAATATTTATGTCTTCCTTGTTTTCTTACAACGAGTAACTGACCTTCTATAAGTTTACTTAAATGACTGCTTGCTGTTTGAGAGGTTATATCAGCTTCTAAGGCTAATTCACTTGCTGTTAACGCTTTTCCGCCCATAAGTGCGGTTAACATTTTACTGCGTGCACCGTCACCGATCAGATTGGCGACGAATGAAATATTTGGCTCCACTATAAATCCTTTAGCATAGTTCGACGCTCATCGAAGCAAGAAATTATTTGGCTGGTAGACTGCCTGAAAAAATCAATGGAGACAATTACCATGTCAACTACATGTTTTATAGAATACAAGATAGATCCATACAAGCTAGATAAATTTAAACAATATGCTAAGAATTGGGGTGAAATAATACCAAATTGCGGCGGCGATTTAATTGGGTATTTCTTACCCCATGAAGGTAGTAATTATATTGCCTATGCTTTGATCCGTTTTAATTCACTAGCCCATTATGAAAAATACCGTGAGAAATTAAAAGAAGATAAAGCCGGCAAACATAATTTTGAATTTGCTCAAACACATAAGTTTATCATTGAAGAAAAACGTTCATTTCTAAAAGTTGAAACGGGAACCTATCAACAACCTCCTTTGGTGAATTTATGATTTGCGTCATTTTTGAAGTGACACCGACTACGGAGGGGAAAAGTGAATATTTCAAAATTGCGAATGAATTAAAAGCAACGCTTGATGAAATGTATGGCTTTATATCTATCGAACGTTTTCAAAGCCTTTCCAACCCAGACACATTTTTGTCGTTGTCATTCTGGGAAAATGAAGCGGCAGTAAAGCAGTGGAGAGAAAATTTCGAGCACCAAAGTGCTCAGGACAAAGGTAAAAAAGAACTTTTTCTTAGTTACAGAATAAGAGTTGGTCAGGTAATGCGTGATTATGGTGGCGAGAACAACGATCCAATACCTGTAAACCAACCGAACGAGAAAACACAAGTGGGAAGCAAATGAACATAGAGCAATATATAACGTTTACAGTAATTATCACTGTACTTTTATTATCCCCGGGACCATCAGTATTACTTTCGATAAATAATGGCCTCAATTATAGTAGGAAGTTGGCGATTATAGGTGTTTTTGGAAATGTTGCTGCATTTCAAATGTTATTGATTATTAGTGCAACAAGTTTTGGGGCACTTATGTTGGCCTTTGATGAATTATTGAGCATAATCAAGATAGTAGGTGCCACTTATTTATGTTATTTGGGCATCAAAGCATATCGTTCCTCTACATCCCCCATAAACACTGAAGATTCGAGTTTAATTAATAATGTAAAGCCCGCGATAATTTTTAAACAAGCATTCTTGGTTACATCCTTAAACCCAAAAGCACTGATCTTTGTATCTGCCTTATTGCCTCAATTTATCGAGCCAGCCTTACCTTTGATACCACAAGTTGCTGTACTTTGCTTAACCAGTGCAGTGATCCATTTTACAATCTATTTCAGCTATGCTGCACTTGCTTTCAAAGCTAAATATTTACTGAAAAGTGATCAAATACGTCAACGCTTTAATAAAATTACTGGGATAACATTTTTATTATTTGGTATAACTTTGGGCTTATCTGGCTCTTGGCCTAATATGATGCTCCTCACTTATTCATAAAAATTGATTAAAGTGAGGCTTCATTTATCAATAAAGAAAATCTACTCTTGGCGACTAAGCGAACGATTAAGTGACAATGTAATTATGAAAATTTTCAGCTTATGTGTGGACATGGATTATAAATTTGAAAAAATTATTATCGTGTTTGTAACTATTGATACTTTTAATCGACTAATAATATTAAACCACTTACGAAAGGGACATAAATGACCATTGAGTTCGAATCATTGATATCAAAGAACAGCAAAACAATTCGTAATATCGCACGAAGTTACACCAACATGTACGATTATGAAGACTTGATGCAAGAGATTTTAGTTCAACTGTGGCGCAGCTTTGGTAATTTTCGTGGCGATTCAAAGTTTGAAACATGGTTGTATCGTATTGCAATTAATACCGCTGTTAGCTTTCAGCGTTCAGAAATTAAAGAACGCAAAGGAAAGGAAAAAAACACATTATTACAAAGTAACAATGCCTCTTCAGGAGGACTGAGTCATGACGAGATATTACACGCTTTTATAAAAGAACTTAATAACATAGATCGCGCCGTATTAATGATGTACATCGACGGTTTGACTGCAATCGAAATGGAAAGTGTTTTAGGTATAAAATCCAATGCAATCAAGGTTAGGGTCTCCCGCTTAAAGGCGAAATTCAGTGAACAGTTTGTCGATTAAGTTCACATAAACAAATAACTAAGAGAAAACTATTATGGAATTAGATGATTTAAAAAATGCTGTCAATAAAGAAAGTAAAATAGAGTCGAATATTGACAAGCAATCATTAAAAGAAATAAAGACTAAAGTAAGTGATTTTGAAAAAGAAACAAAAAGAAATTTTCTGATTGAAAGTTTGGTAGCCGTTATAGCTTTTATCTTGGTAATAACAGCGATAATTAAGGGGCATATTTTCTATCCAATCATTATCGACTCTCTATTACCCGAACTTGTGCAAAGTGTGGAGCCAAGGCTAAATTTTATGATGTATGCCAGTTTGATAGTTATGGCAGTATATTGTTTATTTATTCCTATTAAGTTGTATCTAACGAACCAGGACGATGAGTCACTTAACTGGACGCTTATTTCTCGTCTAGATAATGAAATTGAAAAATTAACAAAACAAAATAAATTATGGTCTCAAGCACACCTGTGGTCTTTCATACCGGCAGCTTTTATAGGAATTCTTTTCTTTTGGGGTCTGCAATTCAGTTTGATAAATACATGGATACCTAACCTCTATCTATCTATCTACCTACTTTTTGTTGCGTTAATTTTCATTGGAGGTCTATGGATGCAGAATCATATGACAGGTAAGCGAATTCAGCCACTCCTAGATAAACTGATCAACTTAAAAAAGCAACTGAACTGCTCGGATATTTAATTTTAAAGAAGTATGGGTAAATTGAACACGATATGCTTTAACGAAGTTGCTCATTATATACTATTCGTCACATTAAGACTCTTGGGTGTGTTTCTCCATTAGATGGTTTTCTCAAGGTGAAACACTCTCACTTTCCTTATTGGAAAGAAAAGGCTTTCCATCATGGAAAGTTTGATGTACATTAGTTTCCAAGACGGAAACTAATGAGTGATAATTATGAACGATAATAAAACGCAAATAAATTCAGAAGAAGCTAAGGCTGCACTTGAATCGATTAAAGAACTTGAAAAAACGTCGTTAACAAACGCCATGCCATCCACATGGTTTGGCATAGCCATATCAATAGTTGTGGGCCTTTTAGTGTTTTTAATTGGTGCCGGGTTAAGAGAGTATTACTTTTTCCCCATTCTAGCTTTACCATTACTCATCGCTGTTCAGCGTAGTAAAATGAAAGTGACACTGCGAACTTCAACAACGAATATGAAGACCATAACTGCACTCGTCACTCTAATAACTGTAATGTTTGGATTGATATTCTCTGGCATTTATCTCCGTTCAATATATGGCAATATGGTTGGACCAATGGTTTGCAGTTTGATAGCAAGTTTTATCGTTTATTGGTTAAGTGTTTCTGAGCGCAAAGAACATAAAAACAAAATTGACCAGGATATAAAGTAATGAATATAGCGCAGTTTGACAGTATTATTCATGCCCCTAATCGACTGCAAATTTGCTCCTTGCTAGTTCCTCTTGAAGATGCAGAGTTTCAGCTAATTCGAGATCAATTAGGAGTAAGCGATTCAGTTCTTTCAAAACACGTGAAACAACTAGAGGATGCAGGATACGTGAAACAACGTAAAGAAAAAGTTAACGGTAGGCAACGCACATGGTTGTACTTAACCGACATAGGTAGAGCAGCATTTGACGGGCACGTAGCTGAGCTGATGCGCATTGTTCAAGTTTCTGGCTTATAAAATTATCTCATGTTCATGTTGCGTGATTAAACGTGCTTTATTTGACTTTAAATCTATTAATATCAAGGTTAAAGCGCAACAAAACAGTTAACTTAAACACTTCAAATATAAACTTAGTAATTAAGCTGCTCCAAAGAAGATTACCCGAATAGATTAACTTTGGACAGTTTAGCCATATTTATAAAGTCGTTATCTCATTAAACTCGCTTCAATTAATCACTACTTATGAGTTTCTCCCACATTTAAAACTGTAAGTAATGTTATTTTCTCTTGTAATTAGTGGTTCAGTAACCAATGAACATTGTTCACTAATTATAACTTCGAATAATTAAAATTGTCTTTTTTGGATTACCCGCCAATCATTTTGGCAAGGGATTAAATAGGAATATCGAATGAAATTTTTAAATGCTGCTTTCATAAGCTTGTCATTATTAACCACTTCTCTTGTTAATGTTGCAAATGCCGGACTAATTTTAGAGGAAGACTTCGATCCTATTACCTCAGCAGACTGGACATTATCAAATGGCACTGTTTTAGGAAATCCAGCTTCGGAGTTTTACAGCCAAAATGCTTTGCATTTCAATGGTAGCGGCACTCGCTCTGCAACAACAAACGCATTCGATATGACAACAGGTGGATTACTTTCATTCATGCTTAAAATAGGTGGCTCTAACGATACTGCATTATTCGAAGATGCAGATGCCGGAGAAGATGTGCTAATTCAATACTCTACGAACGGTGGTTCTTGGGTAAACTTACAAGTGATTGATACAGAAGATGCAAGTTATAAAGATGCATGGGGTATGGTGAGTCTTTCGATTACTGGATCAGCAATGAGCAACAATACAAAATTTCAGTGGATTCAAGCAAGTCACAGCGGAAATAATTGGGATAATTGGGCAATTGATAATGTCAGTCTTAGTAACAATGTCAATGTACCAGAGCCAACAACATTCGCTATTTTTGCGCTAGGAATGCTTGGTTTAGCCTCTCGTCGATTTATGAAAAAATCTTAATAATCTAAGAATTACATTGTCTGTAAAAAACATCGATTATAATGATTGATGTTTTTTTATGTCTACTATTTAGCAATATTTTGGCTACAAAGATTAGCTTGGTGTTGATTTTTAACGGTGACACCAATAATAAAAACTTTAAAGGTAGCCATTATCATGACTACCTTTAAATGAAATAACATACTCGTTAGTTACAAGTGCTCTTTAAGGAAACTCTCCACTTCTCGTAAATACAAGACCCTATCTTTTTCTCGGCTCAAGTGATGATCAGCTGATTCTAAGTTAACAAATTTAATGTTATTACCTTGGCTTTTCATTTCATCCACGAATTTTATAGACTGTTTAAAAGGAACTCTTCTATCTTTTTCACCGTGAAACATGAGAACAGGGAGTTTGAGTTTATCCATATGATGATAAGGAGAAATATCATTCAGCGATGTTTCGTCACTTTTTATATAGTCTTTATAACGTCTATATCCAGTATATTTTCTTTGATAAATCATAAAGCTAGGCATATTCGATACCGCAGCTCCAGCAATTGAACACTTATAGGTATCAGCACTCGCGATCGGGGCTTGTAAAGCGGCATAACCGCCATAACTCCAGCCCATAATGCAGATTTTTTCAGGGTTCGCGACACCTTCTTTAATCAGCCATTGGGTGCCGTCATTAATATCATCGATCATTTTCCCGCCCCATTCTTGATTACCTAAACTTTCAAACTCGTCACCGTAACCGGTAGATCCTCTGTAGTTCATTTGCAACACTGCATAGCCACGCATAGTCAAAAATTGCACCCAATAATCATAACCCCAATAGTCTCTAGCGCGAGGTCCACCGTGAGGCATAATAATGCTTGGTAGATCTTTAGCTTGCTCTAAAGTGACCTGATTAGGTAAAGACAAGAATGCCGGAATATTCACCCCATCTCTGGCTTTATAATTGACCAAGTGCATTTTAGCTAATTTAGTCTTATCTATACTTGGGTATTGTTCAGAAAATAAGGCCAGACTACCTTCTTTCAAGTCAAGAAAATAATACTCTCCTGGATTGGTTGGAGAAGAAACATGTATGAAAAACTTCTTCTTATCTTTGGAAAAACTTTCGACTCGAACCAAAGAGCCAGAAAAGTTATTGGTTATCATTTTTTGAATGGATTGCCAAAACTTACTAAAGTAGACACGTTTTGGGTAATCATCCCGATACGTGTAACCAAAAACACTACCTTTGTGATCAATAAGTAAGCTATTCACATCAGAGTCTTCTTGAAGTGCAATACTAGTACCTATTTCTCCCTTTTTTGTATCGTATTGGTAAAAGGCAAGGTGATTGTTACTTGTTCTAGCCGACACATAAATAAGCTCGGGATTATCTTTATCAAATGCCTCAAAATTAAAGGCCATAGAATTAGTTTCCTTGTCCGCTTTCGCAATAGTCTGCCAACTTTCGTCACTATTTTTACGGAAGATCCACTTAGCTTCACTTTTTTCAGGGCGAGAATAGCCGGCTCTAACTTGTCCTTTAGCATCGCTATACCATTCTACAACTTTACGAACACTCTTTACTTTAAGCTCGCGTTCGGCATTGTGTACATTGACTTTAAAAACGTCAGGGTAGTTTGTCGTCGTTTGATCTAAAGCGACTAATATGTGATCTGGATCGTCAGGGAGTAGACTGACCACTTTATCTTGAATTTGAGCATACTTTGATCGAGTTCTTAGCCCATTGGGTATTTTAACCTTTTGCGTTTTAATTAGGTTTATTAAGTTTGTTTTATCCCAGTTTGTAGCAAATAAACGTGTCTCTGTAGTCTGAGTTCGATTTCTCATAGCCGCATATTTCAAACCGAATATTAAACGATTATTACTGATCCATTTAAACCAACTAAGTTCACCATCTTCAAAACTTAAGACATATCTTTGAATGTTTTCATTGCCGTTACCCAGAGCACGTGTAACTAATGCTTTTTTCCCCTGATAATTTCTAAATGAAGCGAGCTTACTTCCGTCAGGAGACAATTGAATGCTCGAGGACTCTGCCAATCGACCAAATGAATCCGCAGAACTCGATTTTTCTGTGGCGAAAGCATTGTGACTTAATGAAATGAAAATAATGAATAAAGCAAGACGAAATAAATGCTGCATTTTTAGTCCTTTAAAAATAAAAAATCATGTTAAACAATACCTGACTCGAACACAAGAATTCGTTTAACACCTTGAACATTCTAATTTAACTTTCTTCTATGTGATACGCGAAAAATACAAAATGAGTTTTATCCGAGCTATTTATTTCAAGTAATCTTGACACTGCTATTAACAAAAGTGCACTAGACACTTCACTAATAACCGTGTTTTTAACATCATGTTTTTCCAACGGCTATCGCGCGATCACATT
>MAAB01007677.1_pt1 | contig 12854 bp, 9 predicted proteins | sample 1115991 | NCBI WGS metagenome assembly MAAB01 (sample SAMN04961124, study PRJNA320927) | seawater metagenome | isolation source: sample BD02T18 sea water enriched with oil for 18 days | place: USA:Gulf of Mexico | collected 2013-07-27
CCCATAAATGAACTTCCCCCGGCCGTAGTGGCGCTCAACATTCACTCAAAATAAGGTTTGGTGACGATATACCCACTATAAAGGGCAAATGTTGAGGAAATATGCAGAATTCAATATTCAAGGGTAAATTGTACAAAACGGCCTATTCCGACCAAGGCACTGATTTTATGAATCTGGCTGTTTTTAAAGAAGACTCAAAGCCTTGCTATAAATTTTTCCAGTTAAGGACTAATTTTAAGCGGGCGTTGTATAAGAGGAAATCAAAAAAAGACAAAAAAAGGGGGAATGACCTGCGTCATTCCCCCAAAAGCAGCATTCAAAAAATTTAGCGTTTACCCTGACGACGAATGGCGGCAGCGGTAAAGTTTTTACGTTTCACTTTCACACCAAATTTAAACGGGTCACGTTCTTCGTTGTTCAATTCAACTATGTAACGACCCGAGAACAAATCATAGTTAGTGGTAGACACATACCAGGGGGTATTGGCATTTACAAACTGCAAGGCATGCCCTTCTGATGCGCGCCATAGTTGGCCACGGTTATCATAGTGGTCGGCAATGGCAATCTGCCAGCTGTCTTCATCTACGTAGAAAGTACGCTTGCCGTATACGTGGCGAGCACCTTCTTTAAGGGTGGCTTCTACTTTCCATACACGGTGCAATTCATAACGGGTGTGGTCCTGGTTAATGTGACCTGTGCCTACTATGTCTTTGTACTTAACTTCTGGATCGGCCAGCTTGTAAGAGTTGTATGGGATGTAAATTTCTTTTTTACCCATTAGCTTCCAGTTGTAACGATCGGGTGCGCCGTTGAACATGTCTAGCTGATCTGAAGTACGTAGACCTTCGGTGGCTGCTCCCGGTGCGTCATAAGCTACCTGAGGGGCACGACGAACACGACGTTGACCGGCGTTGTAAGTCCAAGCCATACGAGGCTGGTTTACCTGGTCGATGGTTTCGTGCACCAGCAATACATTGCCGGTTAAACGTGCAGGAGACTTGATGGCTTGTGTGTAATAAAACAATACATTGTCATCGGCTTGTGCGCTGTAACCATCTTTAAGATATTGCGGGGCGGTAAGCTGGCTACGTACTTTAATGGCCATGAACTCGCCGTTACGCTGTACCGGAATTTGCGCGGCATTACGCTCAATAGAACCGCCACGATAACGGCTCACATGATTCCAAATCACCTCAATACCGTTTTGTGGAATGGCAAAAGGGACGGTCTCTTCAAAATTAATCATGCCGTTACCGCCATCTACTAATTCGGCAGTGGTGGCATTGCTTTTGGCCTTGTTATAAACATCTTGTGGGTAAGCCGCGGTTCTGTGAGTTTTATACACAGGCATTTTATAGGTGTCTGGGTACTTTTCAAAAAGCGCAATCTGGCCGTCGGTTAACTTGTCTTTATGTTGTGCAAGATTGGCTGCGGTAATGGTGAACAATGGCGCCTCGTTGGCAAAAACATTCGTCAACGGGTTTGCGTTTTCATCCGCTTTTAAACCGCCTTTATAACTTGGAATAGTGCCGCTTTTATTGGCAGCCGATTCTGCCCCAATGGAAGTTAGTGAGCCGCCTAACTTGGCCGCTTCTTGTGTGGATACCTTAGCGAAGGCACCGCCACTTACCATGGCCAGCAATAAAAGCGATCCGGTAAAAGTTTGTAGTTTCATATGTTTTCCTTACTGCGCGGCGTTAACAGCCCGCGCATTGTTATTATTGGAGAATATTCTAGTGATCATCGGCACATAAAAAATACTAGAACTGCATGCCCACACTGATGGATGCAAAGTCACGATCGCTTACTACACTGTAGTCGCCACCCATGAACTGAGTGTAGGAAATGGCAGCATTATAAGTAGTCAGATAATCGGCTTTAAGGGTAAAACCTAAAGACTTCTGGCCTTCACGGAACGCGCCTCCTGGCTGTGGAGCAAAACCTTTTACATCATGATTCCAAGCCAGAATAGGCGTAAGGTTTACACCGGAAAACACATCGGAGTAATCGGCAACAATGCGTGTACGGTAACCCCAAGATGACTCGGTAACAAAACCGTCATTATCAAAGGCTTCACCGGCCGCTGGATCAAAAGTACCGGAGCGGCTAAACTTAATGGCATCGGCACTTTCATCAAAACTGTGAATAAAGGTATAGCCCGCCTCACCAATTAAAGTGACTCGACTAGCCCCGGCTACTCGGTCAAAAATTTTAATGGCGGTCACTTGAGCTTGCGACACATCAAATGAACGGTAGCCTTGAATCACACCACCGCCCGTGACGGCAGCCACATCATCCGTCAACGCTTGACTGGTTGAATTTCCAGACAGGGAAACACCAATTAGCTGAGTTGCGTTAATTTGCAGTGGCACATCTTTTTTATGGGTAATTTCACCGGACAAGGCCATTGAACCCACATTAGTGGCAAAACTTACGCCCAGTAATTGCATATCTTCCGGGTAAGAAATAAAGTATTGAGAGTCCGCAGTACGGGCGATGGCCACATAGCCATTACCAGCATTAACGGCAGCAGCTTGAAGAGCAATTGAATTGGCATCTCCAGCATCTATGCCCACTTGCAATGCAGCAGGCGTTTCACCCTGGGTAGTGCTTAAACCGGCTTGAGCATAAGCCAGGTTAGCCCCTTGAACATAAGCCGCCCCCTGCTGGAGGGCAGTTAGATTATGCTTAACCCCACTAATAAGAGGGTTACGACTGTGAATGTTCATGGCGTAAAAACCAAACTCGGTATCGCCTAACGCCTCGGACACATAACGTAGCGCTATACCAAATTGTCCGTCGCTACTGCCTTTCACATCATCACCGCGATCCAAGTCACCCGCGACCGTTATCGCTACATTACAACCTTGTGGTGCATAATCATTGGTGGAAAAATAAGTGCCGCAACCGGGAATAACCGTTTCTTGGAACTCCAGCTGATAGAAGGCTTCGGCACTTAAGTTGTCGCTTAAGCCTATATTGGCATAGGCCATGTTTACCGGAATCAAACCTTCTTTAATTTCTGCCCCTGGACGTTGAAATGCGCTCACATCCACCGGATTAATGGCGTTGATGCCACCAAAGATAAAGGTGCTCTCCCCCCAAGAAACAACCTGTTTGCCTAAGCGAACATCCAATGGCATATCACCCAGTTCAAATTCACCATATACAAAAGCATCTAACAGGGCGGCGCCAGAGAATTTGGCTAGGTCATTAAATCCTGAATCATCCAGTTTTTCACCGGGGGACGATCCGTTAATAGAGCCATTAGGGGTATGACCGTAATCCACTGAATTATTTTCTAATGCGGCGTCATACCAATATTTACCACGAACAAACCCACCAAAGTTTTCATAACTGAATTGTAAATCGTGGCTGCCTTTCAGGATTTGGGAGAAAGCGTCACCGGATTTATAGTTAGCATTACCATCTTCACTATTACCTGGTGAAAGAAATCTGTCGTCTTGATCTTCTACACGCCAGCTAGAGCCCATGGAGAACTGGCTATCAAATGAACCTTCAATACCGCCAGCGTAAAACTCAAAACCCTGAGCCTGCACCGCCATGATAAGAGGAATGGCCGCTGCCAGTAATGTTTTATGGCACAGTGCCTTAGGGAGTCTTTTCATGTTATGTCCACCAAAATTGTTATTGTTGTATTGACTGGTCAGGCCATGCCTGAAGCATCCAACAATAAATGGTGCGAGGAATTTTCTCGTGTAGAATCGCGTCTAAATTAGTGGATTAAATACAATTTTTATTGGTAGCCTGAAAGAAGATTAGGTTGGCCACCATATGAAAGGATTAATGAGGTTTAACTGTGTTTATTAAAAACGAGTAGGGATGCAGCCTGGAGAACACCAGACTATGTTTATTAAGTGCATTATCGAATTGATAAAAAACGGCCTATTACTTCAGGTATATGCTTGTTTATAACAGGCCGTTTTTGGTTTCATGTCAGGCAGTTTAATTCGCTCGGTCAATCTTCACCAGCGAACTTAAATATCCAGTACCGCCTTTTTCATGGAAATCCTCAACCTCCACATAATAGGCCAGATGTTTACCGGCTATTTTTTCCAGGTGAGCTTGGTAGCTACCGTTTACCAATTCCATTGATTTAGCTTGCCATTTTGCAGCACGCCAATCCAAAGATCTATTAACGGAATAATACAAGCGCACTTTCTTTAAGGTATTTGCAGACGTTACATTCGCGGCCACGTGCACAGTGGTCCCCTTCGTTTCAGCATCCATCTTTATTTCAGGCAGTTCCCTGTCATTAAATACATGGGCCAGCCATAATCGCCAAGAATGTAAGTGCTTATTTGAAACCCATGTGTGCTTCAGGTTGTCTACATATAAAAATGCCTTATCCCCTTGCAGTTCATTCATCATACCGTTGGGAGCGCCTAGTCCAAAAAATTCGTCATTGGTACCCAGTGCGATAAAATAGGGAGTGGTGATCTTTTTCTTCCAAATATAAGGGTCAAAAGCCATAGTAGCCAAGTTGCCCGCAGGTCTGTTCATTTGTGCCAATAATTTATCGGCCGGTTGAAATGCTGGCCCTTCCCTTTCGACCGACGGCCCCCCTACCCCAGATCCAAAGGATGCGTACTTGGTCATGATGTCATAGAGTACATTACCGCCGTAGTAGCAGGTTCCCATAATACCTGCCAGACGGTCATCACCCACCCCGGTGGCAATGGTGGTGGCAAACCCACGTTTGGAGCAGCCCATAATCACCGCTTTTTTTGCCTTGATCTCTTCGATCGATGACATCAGGGTAATGGCTCTTAAATAACTGGTGGCGATGGGAACATAACCAATCCAACTTAAGTCCATGGTTTCAATGGCCTTTTTCATGGCATAGCCCATCAAATTGGACTCGTCCTTGTTAAAAATTAACGTGGGGGGATTGGGGAATATCATGATGGGAATATTCATATCCACAGCTGTTCCCTCGGCGTATTCTGCCTCGGTATTTAACTGTGTTCCCGGTATTGTTTGACGATCAAAAAGGTGTCGCAGATGCTCAGGCACAGGCTTAGTATTCAACTGTGTTTTTTGACTGTCTGTTTTGCCCTGGCCTTGGAAACTGCGATTGGTGGCTATGATTCCCACATTGCCCTCACCTTGATAGTCAACGGGCACATAGATGGTTGCAGGATGCCGCCAAGTGGATTCGTGCCAATTCTGACTGGTAAAGGAAAGTTTTATTACCCTGACCTTCTCTCCCGGTCGGGATTGACTGTCAACAATTTCATTTTGCTCAATTTTAATATCCAGAGTTGATGGGTCCTTGATTTCATCCAGGTCAAAATAACTGGCCGGACCAATCAAACGATAAGACAAGTAGTCTTTTATCTCCCCTCGTGCCAGAAATAAGGCGAGCAGCAAACACACCACCACACTTAAAATTGTAAGAATTATTTTTTTCAATTTCGACACCTTTTAATGCTTTTAGGAAAGGGTAGTCCCTAACAATATAGTTATCGAAGAGTTTTCTCGTGTGAAATCGCGTCTAAATTTGTGGTTTAAAACCCCAGGTGGTAACCAAATTTAGAAAAATGGCTAAGTTCACAACCCGTGATTTACGAATCAAGGATACATACTGGATGTATGAACTGGGGCCTTTTTACTTTAGCGAGTCCAAATAAGTTTGGCACACCTCAATAAAAGCCTGGGCCGCCGGTGAGCGCGAACGTCCGTTCAGTTCGATAACACTTAACTCAATCACCATGGCAGAATTGCGCACATCCATCTTAACAAGCTCTCCACTGGCAAGCTCTTGTTGAAACTGAAGCTCTGGCGCCAGTAACCATGAGTGGTTTCGCAACAGGATCGCCTTAAGTGTCGAGTAGTCACTGCACAGCACAGATGGCTTGGCCGATGTATCCTGCCTTGCACGAATCAAGGCTGCCAATAATGGGTTTGATGGGGTAAGCACAGTAGGGGTAATTAACGGGTAATCTGCCAATTGCTGCAAGGTAATATTTTTGCAAGTTTCAAGCGGATGCCCAGGGCCGGTAATGACGGCCAGGGGGATTTCCTTCAGTGGCTGATGTTTAATGCCTTCGATATTTCGGTAGCTGCCGATACCCGCCAGTAAAAAATCCACCTTGCGTTGCTTGAGGCGATACACCAGTTCATCCGGGCTACCGTCGTTGGTGGTCACGGCTACCTGTGGGTAGTTTGAAATAAATTCCGGCAGGGTTTCTCGAAACATAAATTCCCGTATGGCTCGGCCCGCTCCAATATGCAGCTCACCCGTTTCTATATTTTTATACATGTGGGCTTCGCGCTGAATATCCCCAATGTCCAGCAGTACCTGTTGGCAACGATCGGTTACCTGGCGACAAAAAGCCGTGGGGGTCATGCCGGTTTTAGAGCGGTCGAACAATTTAACGCCCAGGGATTCTTCCAGGGTACCAAGGCTGCGCGTAAGGGCTGACTGGGTGAGGTGAAGGGATTGCGCAGCCCCATGAATAGTTCCCTGCTGGATGATGGCGTTCAGGTGGCGCAGTTGTTTGACGGTGATCATGATGTGTTATCAACCCAGGGGAAATATAGATACAGGTGGAATAATAGGCCAAGCTCATTGATGAGTAAAATGAATCACATGTGCTTTATTACTCATTATTAGTCATATCCCTTTCACTGTAGAGTAAGGTTTCTCTCAATACACGGGCGGCGGGTTAATGATCAGGATCTTTTATGCAGTTGTTTGCACCCTAATATTGGCATGCTCCAGTAGCGCCATGTCCTTACCCATACCCCACCAAAAAACAAAGGCCCTGAGCGCCACTGGGGACTATATCGCCTGGCACGAGCGCATCGTAGATGATGAAACTATGCAGGTGGATTTACCTAAGGGGTATAAAACCAGCGCCAGCCAATCTCTGCAACCCCAGCAATCTCTGTAATCCAAAAAAGTGGTTCATACACTTGCCTAAAGGAAATTTTAGTCATGACAACACGTACACTGATCTCACTCTTGTTTGGCGCACTGGTTTTAAACAGTGTTTGCAGTGTGGCAAGTTTGCCACCGCAAAATGGGGAATTACAGATAACACGACTGCAGCTTTCTCCCATCATATTCCCAGAGATGGACCGCAGTTTAAGCAATAATATTCAAGGCCCTTCCCTTATCCGGGTGCCTGAGTGGGTAGAAAATCCTTTGGGTAAATATTACCTCTATTTTGCTGACCACAAGGGCCATTATATTCGCTTGGCCTATGCCGATCAGCTCACCGGCCCCTGGAGTATTCATGCCCCGGGTACGTTACAGCTAAACCAAACCAGCTTCCCCCAGGAGCCACTCACCATATCGTGGCCAAAACTGATGCTCATTAAAGCGGTGGCAAAATGGCGGGGCATTGACCTGGATAAGCTGCCTCATGATGTGATCAAAGAATTGAGCACCCCTCATATCGCCTCACCAGATGTGCATGTGGACAATGAAAACAAACGTATTGTCATGTACTTCCATGGTTTAAAAAGCGCCGGTCAACAGGTAACACGGGTGGCCACTTCAAGTGATGGCATCGCCTTCACCGCCCACAACAAAAATCTGGCCAAGACTTATTTGCGCGCATTTGAACATAAAGGGCAAACCTACGCGCTGACGATGCCGGGACTGTTTTATCGCTCGCAAGACGGAATGAGCAACTTTGAGGAGGGCCCTTTGTTGTTTAATAAAGACATGCGTCACGCCGGCCTGTTAAAACGTGGCAATACCCTGTTCGTCTTTTGGACCCAGGTTGGCCATATTCCTGAAAGAATTTTGCTGAGTAAAATTGATATCTCCAAACCCTGGATGCAGTGGACGGCAAGTGAACCTGTTGAAGTATTGCGCCCCGAACTGGATTGGGAGGGTGCAAATGCTCCCCTGCAAGCCTCTGTTCGCAGTGTTGCCTATGGTCACGTTAACCAGTTACGTGACCCCTTTATTTTTGAAGAGGCTGGCAAAATCTATTTGTTGTATGTGGTCGCAGGGGAAAGCGGAATTGCCATTTCCGAAATTGACCCCACAACCCTATAGCGACTCAGGGGGGGCTCAGCCTCCCTTTGCTGGCTTAGGCCATTCGTTGCAAAAACCATTAACAGCAAGAGTACATCACATGCTGAATGAAACCGCATTACCAAAAACGCCAACGGTTCTAGGTAACTGGGCACAGCTTTTGGCGCAAACCATTGACAGCTATGAACTCAACAGCCAGCAAATTTTTGTTGAGGCAGGTATCAACCTGGACGCGTTTAAAAAACCTAATTCACGGGTGCCTGCCGAAATCATGACCCGCGCCTGGGTGCAAGCGGCGACACTAAGCCAAGACCCGTATATCGCGCTGCATATGGCAAAATATTTTCAAGCCAACGCATTCAGTGCTTTAGGCATGGGATTGTCAGCCAGTCGACATGTTTATGAGGCGCTTCAACGTACCGTACGATATGCACCATTCATTAGCGACAATTCACACTGCACACTTGAAGAAGATGAACGGGTTGCCGCTGTTAGAATTATCTCCAGGGCCCCAATAAATTCCACCGCTCAAACCTATGCCAGCGAATCCTTTTTTAGTTGCCTGTTTAAAATATTACAAGACATGACAGCAGGGAAATTGCAGGCCAAAGAAGTGCATTTTAAACATGGATTTTCTGGGTGTATTAAACCCTACGAAGATTTTTTTGGGGCCCCTGTTTTTTTCTCATCCCATTGCAATAAGTTAGAATTTTGTAAAAATACTATTTTTGAAGAACAGGCGTTTTCCAATTACGTTCTTACCAATGCCCTGGACGAATGGATTGAACGATATCTAATAGACGCCAAAGAGGAAATGCTGAGCACTCAGGTTAAACAGCATTTGTTAGAAAATATGGGGTATGGTGATATTGACCTGGCGAGCGTGTCCAAAAAAATGGCATTAGGTCCCCGTGTGATCCAACGTAAACTAAAACAGGAGGGCACCAGTTATTCACAGGTGCTGGAGAATTGCCGCCACGAACTGGCTGTTAAATTACTTAGCCGCAATCAACGTTCACTATCTGAGGTAGCCTATATGTTAGGGTTCAGCGATCAAAGTACGTTTTCCCATTCCTTTAGGCGTTGGACGGGTACCTCTCCAAGCCGTTTTCGCGGTTGTTCGCAATGACCGCATGAACTAGGTCTAGAAGTTGAGACCTAACGAGTTAGGCTTAGAGAGTAAAGGTGAAATAGAAATAAAAAAGGGGCAATGGCTGACGCCATTACCCCTAAGCAGCACTATAAAATTTTAACGTTTACCCTGACGACGAATAGCGGCGGCGGTAAAGTTTTTACGTTTCACTTTCACACCAAACTTGAACGGGTCACGTTCTTCGTTGTTCAGTTCAACTATGTAACGACCCGAGAACAAATCATAGTTAGTAGTAGACACATACCAGGGGGTGTTGGCATTCACAAACTGAAGAGCATGCCCTTCTGATGCGCGCCATAGCTGGCCACGGTTGTCATAGTGGTCGGCAATGGCAATCTGCCAGCTGTCTTCATCTACGTAGAAAGTACGCTTGCCATATACGTGGCGAGCACCTTCTTTAAGCGTGGCTTCTACCTTCCATACACGGTGCAGTTCGTAACGAGTGTGGTCTTGGTTGATGTGACCCGTGCCTACTATGTCCTTGTACTTAACTTCAGGGTCGGCCAACTTGTAAGAGTTGTATGGGATATAAATTTCTTTTTTACCCATTAACTTCCAGTTGTAACGATCGGGCGCGCCATTAAACATGTCCAACTGATCAGAAGTTCGCAGTCCTTCGGTGGCGGCTCCCGGGGCGTCATAAGCAACCTGAGGGGCACGACGTACACGACGCTGACCAGCATTATAAGTCCAAGCCATACGAGGCTGGTTTACCTGGTCGATGGTTTCGTGCACCAGCAATACGTTACCGGTTAAACGGGCTGGGGATTTGATGGCTTGGGTGTAGTAAAACAACACATTGTCATCGGCTTGTGCGCTGTAACCGTCTTTAAGATATTGCGGGGCGGTAAGCTGGCTGCGTACCTTAATGGCCATAAACTCGCCGTTGCGCTGTACCGGAATTTGCGCGGCATTACGTTGAATAGATCCGCCACGATAACGGCTCACGTGATTCCAGATCACTTCGATACCACTTTGTGGAATGGCAAAAGGTATGGTCTCGTTAAAATTAATCATGCCGTTTCCGCCATCTACTAATTCGGCAGTGGTGGCATTGCTCTTGGCCTTGTTGTAAACATCCTGTGGGTAGGCAGCGGTTCTGTGAGTTTTATACACAGGCATTTTATAGGTGTCTGGGTACTTTTCGAAAAGGGCTATTTGACCATCAGTAAGCTTGCCTTTGTATTTAGCAAGATTGGCTGCGGTGATGGTGAACAAGGGCTTTTCATTGGCAAAAATATTCGCTAATGGATTGGCGTTTTCATCCGCTTTAAGGCCGCCTTTATAACTTGGAATTGTGCCGCTTTTATTGGCAGCGGATTCCGCACCAATAGAAGTTAGTGAGCCGCCCAGCTTGGCCGCTTCCTGTGTGGAGACCTTAGCGAAGGCACCACCACTTACCATGGCCAGCAATAAGAGCGATCCGGTAAAAGTTTGTAGTTTCATATGTTTTCCTTGCTGCGCGGCCTTAACAGCCCGCGCATTATTTTTATTAGATGGTTAGTTTGGAATGGATTCTCTAAAAAATATTAGAACTGCATACCAACACTGATGGATGCAAAGTCACGGTCGCTCACTTTAGTGGCATCCCCATCCATATACTGGGTATAACTAATGGCAGCGTTATAGGTTGATAGGTAGTCTGCTTTAAGGGTTAGGCCAAGCGATTTCTCGCCCTGACTAAATGCACCACCTGGGTTGGGCGCGTAACCTTCGATATCATGTTTCCAAGCCAATACAGGTGTTAGGTTTACACCTGCAATCACGTCTGAGTATTTCGCCACAACACGGGCGCGGTAACCGTAAGATGATTCCGTTACAAAACCATCATCGGTCCCTTCATACACGCCAGACTGGCCAAACTTAATGGCTGTGTCACTTTCGTCAAAATCATGAATAAAGCTATAACCCGCTTCACCAATCAGAATGACTCGGCTAGCACCTGCCACTTGATCAAAGAATTTAATGGCCGTCATTTGGGCTTGAGTTACATCAAAAGCACGGGAACCATCTATCGTAGTGTTGGTGCCACCTGGGCCACCTGTGGCTAGCGCGGCTTGAATGTCGGTATTTAAATCAGCTGGAGCACCACCTGCGGCATTACCAAAGGCCAGCGTGCCACCAATTAAATCGTTGGCATTAATTTGAATGGGTAAATTTTTCTTATGACTTACTTCACCAGACAGTGCAATGGAACCTACGTTGGTCGCAAAACTCACACCCGCTAACTGGATATCTTCAGGGTATTCAACAAAATAAGTGGCGCCGCCTGCAGCACCCGGACCTGTGCTACCGGTAATACCACTGGCAATAGGCAATCGGCTATGAATATTCATGGCATAAAAACCCAGCTCGGTATCGTCCAGCAGGTAACGAACCGCCAAACCAAATTGACCGTCGTTACTAGGGTTACGAATGCCATCATCATTACGCTGAAGGCTTGCCTGGTCGTTTAGGTTTACAAGGCTACAACCTTCAGAGGCATAATCGTTGGTAGAAAAATAAGTACCACAACCGGGAATAACACTCTCCTGGTACTCTAACTGGTAGAAGGCTTCCACACTTATATCGTCGCTTACCCCAACGCTGGCATACGCCATGTTCACTGGGATTAAACCTTCTTTAATTTCGGCACCGGGGCGGCGGAATGCGTTTACGTCTACCGGGTTAATGGCGTTGATGCCACCAAAGATAAAGGTACTTTCACCCCAAGACACCACTTGTTTACCCAGGCGTACATCCAACGGCATATCGCCCAGTTCAAACTCACCATAAATGAAGGCATCCAGTACGGTGGCGCCCGAGAATTTTGCATATTCATTAAACTCGGAATCATCCAACTCACTATCGCCGGCTGCTTGAATTTGCAGGGCTAACTGAGGAACCGTTGGGTGACCAATGGTAGAAGTAGGACCGTGGCCATTGTTTACATTGTTGTTTTCAAGCGCGCTGTCGTACCAGTATTTACCGCGTACAAAGGCACCAAAGTTTTTGTAGGTTACCTGTAAATCGTGGCTGCCCTTAAAAATTTGCGAAAAAGCATCGCCTTTATTGTAGTTAGCGTTACCGTCATTCATATTCACGCCGGTTAAAAGCTTGTCATCGGCTTCTTCTACACGCCAGCTGGAACCCATAGAAAACTGGCTATCAAAAGAACCTTCGATACCGCCTGAATAAAATTCAAAACCTTGAGCTTGAGCCGCCATGATGAGGGGGATAGCCGCTGCCAAGCACTTTTTATGGCCCAGAGCCTTAGAGAAGGTTTTTCGGCCCAAGGCCTTAGAGAGTCTTTTCAATGTTTAGTCCGCCGCACAGTTGTTATTGTTGTAGTTACCGTCAGGTCACCCTGAAACTGCACTAAGAATAAATTTTGCGGGAAGGATGCTCGTGTCAAATTGCGTCTAACTATGTTCTTTAAAGACCATTTGGCGGCATAATTAGACAAATATAAGGGGGCTACTTATAACTAGAAGTAATACCCACTGCTTTTAAATCCAACTTAATATGGCGATACCCATTACAGGCTAAGGGAATTTTTACTAGGTTGGTTGGACAAATTCCATGCCCGTGTTGTACTTAAAATATTGTTTAATTATAAAACTCTAGCCCTTGTAAATATTTAAAAATTAATTTCCGTTATTAACCCATCCTCTTTAGACAAAAACTGACTAAAGAACCTTACAC
>MAAB01004743.1_pt1 | contig 12821 bp, 12 predicted proteins | sample 1115991 | NCBI WGS metagenome assembly MAAB01 (sample SAMN04961124, study PRJNA320927) | seawater metagenome | isolation source: sample BD02T18 sea water enriched with oil for 18 days | place: USA:Gulf of Mexico | collected 2013-07-27
ATTCGAAAGTTAAAACCCTTCAGGGCTGATCGCTGCTAATTTAACAAGTATTCTACTTTTCTTTATATCCGCATAAACTAAGCCAAGGCTTTTAACCATTTAAGCAGACTATTCTCTACTACACATTTGGACCAATTTCCCTTATAATTGCCGCGTTTTTACGTGTCCTGAATTAGAGAGAATCCATGAGTATAAGTAATACTGCGGTAGATTTTGATTTTCAATTTCCAGCCAAACCAAAGCCTTTAGCTAGTGAAGAAAAGGCACAATACATAGAGAAAATTAAACAGCTCTTAATTGAAAAGAATGCGGTATTGGTTGCGCATTACTATACTGACCCTGAAATTCAGGCACTTGCTGAAGAAACGGGTGGTTGTGTCGCTGACTCGCTAGAGATGGCTCGTTTTGGTAAGCAGCACTCTGCAGAGACCTTAATTGTTGCTGGCGTTAAATTTATGGGTGAAACGGCCAAAATCTTAACACCAGAAAAAAGTGTTTTGATGCCTGAGCTTGAAGCAACGTGTTCGTTAGACTTAGGCTGCCCTATTGAGGAGTTCTCTGCTTTTTGTGATGAACATCCCGACCATACGGTAGTTGTTTATGCAAATACTTCAGCAGCAGTTAAAGCTAGAGCTGATTGGGTCGTAACGTCGAGTATTGCGCTAGAGATAGTTGATATGCTTGAGAGTGAAGGTAAGCCAATTTTATGGGGACCTGATCGTCATTTGGGTTCATATATAGAAAAAGAAACAGGTGCCAAAATGCTTATGTGGCAGGGTGCGTGTATCGTTCATGATGAGTTCAAAGCGAATGCGCTTCGTGACCTCAAATTACAATACCCTGATGCGGCTGTACTTGTTCACCCGGAATCACCTGCTAACGTTGTTGACATGGCGGATGCTGTAGGCTCAACCAGTCAATTAATTAAAGCAAGCCAAGAAATGCCTAATACACACTTTATCGTTGCGACGGATAAAGGTATTTTTTATAAGATGGAACAAGCTAACCCGGAAAAGACATTCGTAGCCGCTCCTACAGGTGGTAACGGCGCAACTTGTAGAAGTTGTGCAAGTTGCCCTTGGATGGCAATGAATGGTCTTAAGTCGATTCATGATGCGTTAGTGAGCCCCGTTGGTAAAGAAATCAACGTTGATGAAAGCTTAGCTGCAAAAGCATTAGTCCCTTTGAATAGAATGCTTAATTTTGCAGCGGAAAATAAATTAAAAGTGAAAGGTAATGCGTAGTGTTGTAGTGTGATTTATTCATTTTTGATATTTATGAATAAATAAACAGCACTTAACCTCTTTTTCAACGATTAAAGTAAAATAGCCTTGCACCAGCAAGGCTTTTTTTCTACCATAGCGCCTGTTGACGATAAGGTATCTAGCCAAATGGCTACTAAGATGATTTTACACGTATATCGTGTTCATCAACTGAGCACTTAATTGGAAGCAATGATGAAGATAACATTTTAAATATCATACAAAATTTGGTGAGCTGGCCGAGTGGCTGAAGGCGCACGCCTGGAAAGCGTGTAAAGGTTTATCCCTTTCGAGAGTTCGAATCTCTCGCTCACCGCCATATTTCTCCTTTTAAATAAATGGGTTCCGAGTATTTACGGCTCGTTTTTTAAAATGTAACTATCTGATATATATCGTTAATATATTTGCCACTTTCACGTAGGTTGCACGCAAAACGATTATATCTGGACAATTTTTCTTGAATCAGCAGATATCCCCCTTCTTAAAGCATTCCTTGATTTACTTTTCAACTATAGATGAAAACGTACCGCCGTTATTTTCGCTAAGTTTAAGTCTTGTACTTAACACTGACGTTTAACGGCCTATCACTGCACTAAGAAGCGCGTAGCGTAATGCTGACGCCAAATAACTCTTTCTATTAAACCAACTAGCAAAGCCGCTTAGATACTCATACTGTTGAGCGCATGGTGCTTCCGTCGATTCTGCTTGCGTTTATGATCTTCAATGATCTTGCCGTATATTTTATACAAGCTGTATAGATCACTGTGACCCAGTTGCTGAGCGAGGTAAAGATGATCGACACCGGAGTAAATCATATGGGATGCAAAGGTATGTCGCATCTGATAAGGATAGCGGTATTTGACACCGGCATCAGTTACGGCCTCTATCCTGTATCGGCGGAGGGTCGTATGTTCACTATCCCATAGTTCATGGGTATGCGGGTTATGAAAGATATAGTGGCTGGTTAATTCTTGGATCTTTAACTGGTGTTTAAACGCGGTAATGGCTTGTGAGGTTAAATCAATTAGGCGATTACCCGCCTCCGTCTTAGGCTCCTTATGTTGCCCACAACAGAAAGCACGCTGAATGTGCAATGTGCCCTCATCGAAGTTGATATCAGTCCATTTCAATACGATTAATTCTTCTAAGCGCACTCCGTGAAAAAACCAACGGTGAGCATATTACGTAATTGTGGATACTTACATGCGTCAAGTACCGCTTTGATCTCCTGTTGATTTAAGGGCGAAATCGGCGCTTTAGGGGCTTTACTTTGTTTGCGTTTAGCTTGGCCTTTGATCAGTGTTTGTAATTTTAACTGTGAGAGCGGATTATGCCTAATTACCTGATCTAACAAGGCTTTATCAAGACTAAGGCGCAGTACAGATAAAATATTGCTCATATATTTGCTTGAGAGCCCTTCCACGATGTAGTCTTGAAAGGTTTGCTGGATCATTGTTGCGGTTAAATCGACGAGTTTAATAGCATGCAATGTCGATAGCCTATTCGCCCGTGTCTTGTAACTTCTAATCGATGAATTTGATTGATTAAGACGCTTTGATTCATCGATTAAGTTCTGTAAGGGTTCACCTAGCGTCATCAGGCTGCCGCTGTAACCAAAGGTCTTACGTTTGCTACCTTTTGGAAAGTAATCGACATAATTAAACGTGCCGATCTCAATTCTACGTTTGATCTCGGCCAGTAAATTATGTGCATAGAGCAGATCTGCTCGCTTTGTCGCATCCAGGCCTTTCAAGGCCTCGCGGATGACTATGCCTTTGTAGCTTACATACATATTCACGGTTTTCTTATGCGTATGTTGGCGGATAAAAATTACCGGGTATACAGTTTTTATGGATGTTGGATTAGCCATTGTTCCACCTCAATTAAGTTGATCCAGCGACGTTTATCAGCGACGACAAAATGCTGACCACGACGCCATTTTCTTTTGGCAATACGATTATCGATTGCCGCCTTTGTGTCGCCAGAGATATCGATGTAGCGACATTGTTTTACTAAATTCATTGGGTACATGTGCTTTGTCCTTTCAAAAGTAACAATTAATATTGGCTTGTAAAGGCCCCTAAAAACCGTGGTATTAGTTTTCCTAATGCATGATGTATCTGCTTTTACCCATACTTGCTCGGTAAACTTGTTAAGTGCATAGGTTTACCATTGATGTGCCGAACCATCAGTGTGATTTCATACAAAGTTTGTCATGTTCACGTCACAAAAGTACCTGAGTGCCTTAGGGGATACAAGGGGGTATATCGCCTGTAGCCCATGAGTAGTATGGTGCTGGTGGGTTTGTTGAGTCGTATTCGTCTGCGGCGCAGTCGCTTTGAACTTTGTCATGAAGGGGAAAATAAATTGAAAATAGTTTATTGCTAAAGCCTATTTTTTCACTAAATCACTAATACGAACCAACATAAGTCTAAAATTGTGGTTTTATTATCTGGTTGACGTGAATTTTAGGCTTATCGAGAGACTCAACACTTGCAGGCTTTATTAGTTTAGGTCGGTGCATAATAGATACAATTGAATTCTTTTCAGAGAAAATCGCTAGATGAAGAAATAATGAATGCTCTGAACTACTTCGATGGGTAGAGTGAAGTTTGACTAATCCGTATAAGCAGCGAAACTATTCTTTAAGGTATTACTTTAGTTTCTGCTAGCTGTCTTACTCTAGGAGAAACTGTGACAATTTTCTTATCCTATATCTAAGCGTAGGCACTCTAAAGGCTAGTTCAAATCTGTTTGCGCATCCATTCAGTGCTATGCTTGTGATGATTAGGGCTTTATAGGGGGCGTTATAGCTTTAATTCCGTAACTTACTCCCACTCATATTGTTATAGCTAAAGTTCACTTAAACTTGCCCTAACATCGGCAATGGTGATAAATAGTTTACTTTCATCGTCCTTAAAGGCGGTAAAACCATATTTTTCATAAAAATGCTTTGAGCCATCTTTTGCCTCGACAATAATTACCGGAAAAGCGACACTATCACTGGCGCTAAGTAATTTGGCAAGAGCGTCAATTAATAACCATTCACCAAAACCTTGACCTTTGTACATTTTATCAACACCCAAACGTGCAATTAACCCACCAGAAGTGGAGGACTGATGTCTTTTTTGCAGTTTTGCTGGTAAGTCCTGTAATTCAATAGGTGTCATGGTGAGGGTGTAGAATCCAATAACTTGTGAATTGTTGGCTTTATCTTCGAGAACAAATGTTCTAGTGTTATCCCTTTTTGCTTGCTGGCTTGCCATTGCTTTAAAATAGTGATTTAAGGCTATAATTTCACAGTTAAAATTATTTCTATCATGCTTAGTTTTATCTAACAAAACTGTTTTCATTATTGTGTTTTACTTTGATAGCGAGAAGCCGCAATTTTTAATTTAGCGTTAGTTGTTACCGGCTTGTCTAAAGCTTCCATTAGCATAATAGAATCGTGTTGACTAAGTTTAAGAAGTTGCTCTCGCTCAATAACTTGTTTGGCTTTTTCTACCGCCGCACTCAAAACAAATGAGTTTATACTGGACATCCCTGCTAATGCAGTGGCCTTACTAAGTAAGTATTGAGTATCAATATCAACTCTAGCGGTGATTCTGGGTAATGTGGCAGCCATAATTTTCCCCTTTACTTTTTATGTGCCAAAATGACACACGCACATTATGGCTCATTAATTTTGAATAGGCAAGTTTTGTGTCATTGTGGCACATGAGAGCCTAATAAATAAAATGTAAAAATAATAAAAGCTATAGTCAGAGCTATCTGATTAGCTCGGAGTGGGGCGTTTTCGATTTGGTCTTCTACCTAGCAATGGGGCACATATGTCTTAGTCGTTTTACTTCAAATTTTGTCCTTTCTATTTTCTAAGCCAAAAACCACGTTAGAACATGAATACACATGAGACCGTGGTCAATATTACTCGATCGCTCAATCAGGGAGATGATAATGGGCGTCTAGCTTAAGTACTACAGCAAAAACAAATCAAGTTTATAGTGTATTTACTATAAACTTGATTTATATGAAATAGTCTATAAACTGGTTTTATAGTCAATATTCTATAGAGTAACCTATGTATATCAACACGCCAAAAGACTTAGGCAAACTTATCGCTAAAGGTAGAAAAGACAAAGGTTGGAATCAGAGCCAGCTTGCCACACATATTGGCATACACCAACCAGAGATCTCTAAACTCGAAAATGACCCATCTAAGTTTGATTTAATTATTATTATGAAGGTCTTGGCATTAATTGGAGCTGACTTGATCGTTGAATCACGAAGTAAAAGTGATACTGACGATTCAGGATTAGGTTTTTAGTTATGGGCCGAAAATCACACACACAAGTACTGTATTGTTCAATGAATGGCATTCTTGTCGGGGAGCTACATCATAAACGTAACGTACTATCATTTGAGTACGCACCTAGCTGGATTGATCGCAAAGGAAGCCGAGCCCTATCACAAAGCCTACCAATGGGCACATCGTTAGACAATCAAGCTGTTGAGGCTTATTTTGATAACCTTTTACCAGATAACATTAATATCAGACGAAATATTGTTTCTCGTTTAGGCGCAAAAAGTATATCGACATTTGATTTACTTGAATCTATTGGTCGAGACTGTGTTGGGGCAATCGCATTAAGCCAAGAGCCACCGCTTGGCAAATTATCCCCTTTAGAAATTCAACCTTGTAATGAGCATAATATTGCTACACAAATTAGAAACACTCGCACATCAAATACCCTAGGTATGCAAGATGATGAGGACTTTCGAATTAGTCTCGCCGGTGCACAGGAAAAAACAGCCTTAACTTGGTGGAACAATCAATGGCATAAGCCGTTAGGAAAAACGCCGACGACCCATATTTTAAAGCCGCCTATTAATCATCATGAAACCATGAATGTTGATTTTAGTAGTAGTGTTGATAATGAATGGTTTTGCTTGCGCTTTTTAAAAGAATTAGGAATGCCTGTCGCTCATGCAGAAATTGAACAGTTTGAGGATGAACGAGTATTAATAGTTGAACGCTTTGATAGAAAAGTAACTGATGATGCAATCATTCGATTACCTCAAGAAGATTTTTGTCAGGCACTTGGCCGTTTAAGTGATAATAAATATGAAGAGCATGGCGGCCCTAATGCTAAAGAGATTATGGAATTGCTTTCATTAAGCTTAGAGCCTATTCATGACCGAGGGCTATTTATGAAATCACAGGTTGTTTTTTGGCTGTTAGCTGGCAACGATGGACATGCAAAAAATTTCAGTATATTTTTAAAAGAAAAAGGTTTTTGCCTAACCCCTTTCTATGACGTGATCAGTGCTTATCCATATTTTGGCGTAGGTAATATGCACCCAAGAAGAATTAAAATGGCGATGAAAGTTCATAGTAAAAACACGCATTATTATTGGCATAAAATACAAGCAAGACATTGGCTTAGTCATGCAAATCACCTTGGTTTTCCTGAATCTGAAATGAAGGCAATATTAGAAGAGTTATGTGAAACTGTACCTGACGCTTTAACAAGAGCAAGTGATTCAGCAAACCCCATATTTAGAAAGGAAGTTGCTGAAATGATAACCAATGGAACGATAGCATGTATTGAAAAAATGGAGCGCCAGTTAGCCGAAATATAGAGTGTTTGTTTTATGTAAGGGAATGGTTCATTAAACAGTTTCATACTTCTATGGCGGTTTGGGGCACATTGCGCCTTAGAGTGTTTGCTCACCAGCAACGCCATAAAACTAAAAGGCTTTCTCCTCTCGAAGATAGTTTTCATTCTAGGGCTGATTATTTATTACTTAACAGCCGATCGCTTTAATACGTTCTTGTCGTATGGTACTTTTTGCGCATCGGAAAGAATTGCACGCATTTCGATCAGGTGTTCATATCTCAGGCGCATGATCTGTGTTTTTGCCGTCATAAGTTCATCAATCTTGTCATTAACTTTTTCAAGTTTAACATCATCAAGGATGGTCATTTCATTGAGTTCTTTAAGTGCCTGTACTTTTTGTGCTTTAAAGGGGGCCTGATCAATATGCAGTTTGTGATGCATTTTATCTATTGCGGTTTTTTGGGATACATCAGGATCCGGAATTTGTTCGGCCAAAAGAGACGTACTGATAAGGCAGAACATAATGACGAGTGGAAATAACCTGAATACAGATCTGTTTTTGTATAAACTCATGAGTTTCTCCCTGTGAAATTATATACATATTAGACCAAATTTTACATATTATCCTTACGTTCAACCCTCCTAAAACTTTCTGCAAACTATTGAACACTGATTTTAGGATCGTTCTGCATCTGTGATTAAACCTGTTGAGGATTGAGCATCAAAGTACCTTCAACAATAGCACTAATGCTTGCTGATTTAGCGTTGAGTCGAAATCAACTTGGTAGCCATTTGGCGTGTTGATTTATATTACTGTCGATTGAGTCAACGGATGCTCTTGAATAACAAAGGGGATCATCTGTTGCGAATTAACGGTTAAAGTTTTAGTAGAAATCCGTTTTCGCCAAGAATAGAAAGGGGATAAGTTGATTTTATTATTTCGGAAAAATCCAATGATGCATAAGCCACTACTTCGTTGTTTTTCAAAAATTCTTTGCCAGTGCTTAGTTTTTTGTTGAGATAATTATGCAGAGGTTCGATTAATATTGGTACGTGGGGTTAATTTAGCGCTTACGAATTAATAGCTTTTTCAATTCAGGTAATGACCATTGTTAGGTTTTAACGAGTCAATTATCATCCCATTTTATTATTTATTTTTACCGTCTTCTATGCTTCAAAAACTGAAGGTAAAAATTAATTTTTCCACTTCCACTTCCACTTCCACTTCCACTTTTGGCATATAAAACGACCCAAAATCGCTCCCCTGATTAGCATTGCTAATGACCGCAGTGTGGCAGCTACTGCCCTTAGATCAGTCCAGTGCATGCACTTTGAGTTTTACTTTAGTTTAACAAATACCTTAACGGCTTTTCAGTGGCTAGTTAGTCTGACCATTCTAACCAAAGGTGTTGTATTTCACTGTTGGCTTGCTAAACATTTAATTTTTTGCAAGTAATTTGAACTTAGTTTGCAAAGCACACTCTTACTTAACAGTAATGTTATTCCCTTAGTGTTTCATGTTTTTATGCATCTATTTTATAGATGCATTTTTTTACCTTTTAAAGAAATTAAGATAAATAGACGTAGCACGTTTCCTATTAATTAATTTAGTTCCTATGTGACCGCTACTGACGGTAGTGTTTATCTGTACCTTCAATGTATTACTAGTTGCTTGCATTAACGAACTATCCATTTCCAAGTTTCATAGAAGAATAGTTGAAATTTTGTTCAGATAAAGAGAAAATACCGCCCCCTCAGGGACAACTTCATTTCCCGAAGATACGTAAATTCATAACAATGGTTTATTAATGAGCAAAGAAGACAATATATATCAAGCAGACCTTATAAATATGATTTTGGGCGGTTTAATCGCATTAAAATCAGAGCAGCAAGTCGGTTGTGTAAGTCGTTCTCCAGGTAGTGAAACATTATTTTTGGGTAAGTGGCTAAAAAGGGCGAAGAAGCAACGTCATTACCCTAAGAGTATTTCTGAAAGTATCGATAATTTTTTGATGTTGTACTCCAAAAAAGGCAGAAATTCTGACTTAACTTCTTCCTTTTACCAAATATACAATGAGTACCAAACCCTTAAAATCAACGCTGAGGATTTTCAAAAGAGTCCTAAACAGCGATTTGACGCTGCTATGGATGTATTAAGGGAAAAAAATTGGTCTATCTCTTTACCCCTTACTCATGACGATACAGAAGATGGCACCTATAAGTCGAACAAAGAGAAAGAATTATTTGTGATGAAAAAAGACTGGGGTGATGTGTTTGATGACCAAAACGAACTCACTAAGCCATTAAGTATCACGGTTGTGTCAACGCCACAGGAAGCTGTTGATTCTTTCTATTTACATGGTTTTATACTTGCTAAAGATGCATCAAGAAGAAGTCCCAAAGGCTGTTATCACCACTATAAGTTATTCCCAGACAAAATCACATCCTATTCAGTTCTAGTGCCATAAGTCTGGTTTGTGGCTCGTCCTCTTAGTTTTATTTCTTACTTCTATGGCTCAGGGGCACATAGCGCTTTAGAATTGATGGTCACTTTGAGTGCTTAGAAAACTATTTATTTGGTAATCTCGTTAAGGCAGCAGTTACCACAGAGCGGTCTAAAAACTTCATGAATTATGATAGTCAAAAGAGCACGCAAGCTAAAAATGTTTTCTTACGGATGATAAGTATTTTCTACCGACGGGTATTCTGCTCTGCTCAATGACAAGGTCATAATCAGCTGTTGTTCGCCTTAACAATTGATATTTCTGCTTTGTATTAATCAAGTAAGATTTATGGCATCGAAGTAAAGCTAACTCTCCAATGCTTCCAAGCAATGATTGAAGATTACAATCGACAAATACTTCGTCAAGCACTCCGTCATTAACATAGTATGCGATAGAGTAATTCCCATCGGCTTTAATGAAATATAGCTGAGGTATGATAGTCAGTATTTTAGCGAGTTCAGGAATTAAATTATGATCAACTAGATTACTGCTAAGGTTATCTTTAAAAGATTGGCTGTCAATTTTAAACTCTGCAAATTCAGCTTCGACAAATTTCAATTGCCCCTCAATTTTCTCCATCTCTCTATGCTTCTGGTAATACTCAACAATAAAACCTATCGATAAGATGCTAATTTCCAGGGCCGAAGCTAATTGCAAGGTGCGCCAACTAAATGGAATGCGCATTATACCTGCCGCTGACAATGACATCGATATTGCGACAGTGATCAGAATAACCATCACCAACAGATAATATTTAGCGTTTTGTCGTCCTCTTTGAATTCCTACTAATGCAGCAAAAATACTGCTGACTAAAATAATTAAAGTATTTAAATGACTCAGGCCATAGCCAAGTTGATGAACAAGATGGGGCAGAGATTGATAGGTTAACAGATATAAGAACCACATCGTTAAGGCAATTCTTTGATTGTAAAGCAGAGTTTTATTGATCGTTGGACTAATCACTTTCAACTGTAAAAAATGTCTGGTAAACAAAGCCATTGCAAATGAAAATAGAATGCCAAAAGAGTTAGCCGTGAATACAGGAACATGGCTCAATTGTGGGACAAAAAAAGTCGACCAACCTTGCCCTGTAGCTAACCAAATAAAAGTAACAACCAACAGCAGAGCGTATGACAAATGCGATTTTCGATTGAATACCACAAAAATAACGAGGTTAAAGAATATAAACAAGCCAAGAAAACCGAAATAGAGTCCATCAATGATTGAATCTTTCTTTGTTTGCTTTATATAGTCACTCTCTTTCATTACCCGCACATTACCGCGTAGATAATGACCAGACAATTGCACGTATACATTAGAACTTTCGACATTTGACGGTAGCACGATAACAAGATCTTTTTGACTGTCGTCAGATCCTCTAAAGGGGAGTTTATGCCAGTTATTACCGTCAAAAAAGTGCAAATGAACAGGGGTAAATATATTGTTTCTTTTGATATTAATCAGCACTTTATCCGAAGCGGACAAAGTGCTGTCAGTTAGTGCTACCTTTATCCAGCCGAAAGGCTTGGAACCAAGATTAAAGTAGCTGCCTGCTAATTCATCAAATTGCTCTGACTTTGCTAACCAAGCAATGTCCATGGACTTATTGAACTTCTTAATGGTAAGAGCATATCCAGCAGGTAATTTCTGCTTAGAGATGGATGAACTTGATTCTGTGACTTGCCCAATACTTAGTATCATTAGGCTTATCGTGACGAATACCAGTATGGGGAAACTATGAGGTAGCAAACAACGCCAAAATCGGTGCAAAGATCCCATTTGTTTACGTTTTCTCCTTAATTTGGTCTACCACTTAAGATAAAAACAATATCATCATAAGCGCGATGGAGCAAAGTAATCTCCAAAGTAACAGTAACTTATGAGGTTTAGGTGAATTCATATATACCGTATATACTTTCCGTTGCTACCTTATATTGAACAGCCTATCAAAGTGCTTAATAATTCACAAACCCAAAAAAACGGGCTAATCGAATTAAAAATTTTATCTTATATTATTAAAAGGGCTTGATATGACCGTACTACGTTTACCAAAGATGTTTCGTTTAACTAAGGCTTTGCTTCTTTTTATCGTTATAACAATCGTTGGTTGCCAATCTGACGATAAAACCACCATCAAAACTGGCCCACAGGACACCTTACAAAAAACCTTAGATACTGTACTTGAAGCAAATATTCAAGAAGACGAACCAGGACTTATTATTAAGCTAGTAAGAGACGGTGAAGTGTTATATCAGCGCTCTATCGGCATGGCGAATGTAAATACCTCAGAAGCAATCGGGGATAGCACATCAATTAGATTGGGCTCGATTAGTAAGAGCTTTACCGCACTTGCGATAATGAAACTTTATGAACAAGGCAAACTTACGCTTGAAGAACCTATTACAGACTACTTGCCCCTATTAGACAGTGAGTGGGACCAAATCACACTGCATCATTTGCTGACCCATCAATCGGGTATTCCTGATTTCTATAATGACCTTAACGCTTCTAAGCTTTGGCCGGATGGCGTTATGAATAGTGGTATTGTTAGCTACTTTGCCAGTAACACTGATTTAGAGTTTGAACCGGGTACTCGTGTCGACTATAGCAATACGGGTTATGTGTTATTAGCAGAGGTAGTATCTTTAATAGAGGGAGTACCTTTTTCTGATTATATGCAGCGAGAATTCTTTGAACCGCTGGATATGACTGACAGCTTTATTGCCGATGAGTTTCCGATTGTAGCGTTCAACAGGGCATACAATCTTGGCGTTACTGACCTTATCTATGGACAACGTTTTCGCGCCACGGGATCTTCTAGCCAATTTAGCTCAATGATGGACATGGATAATTTTTTAAATGCGCTTATTACCGACAATATAGTTAGGGCTGACACACTCAACTTGATGCTGCAGAATTATTCAGAGGGTATACCTGAATCATTTTCTTACGGATACGGTTTTATGCTCAATACCGGCGGTCCTGCTTTTTCTCACGGTGGCAAGAATGATGGTTTTAGGACTATTTTCGTACTCAATAGAGAAACTAATATCTATATGATCATTTTAGGAAATGGCGGCGATTATTTACCAGACTATGGATATCTAATGGAGCTGATCGAGCCATTTTTATAGGGCAGCTGATAGTATTTTACACGGTAGTGACATTGTTAGTTTGGCCATCTGATTAGAGGCTTCTATGGCGCTCAGGGGGCGATTGCGCCATAGAGTATAAAGTCTAAAAATAATTTCCTAAGGCAGAAAGGGGCACAATGTATGGTCCGCCTCAATATTGCTCATTTAACTCTAAATTAGTGGCCATATTCACTGAACCACTACAGATCGACACCTGAGTAAATCAAATCTGATGCAAAGGTATGACGCATTTGATAAGGGTAACTGCACTTGGCACCTGCATCATTTAAGGCCTCTGTCCAA
>MAAB01038440.1_pt1 | contig 12820 bp, 16 predicted proteins | sample 1115991 | NCBI WGS metagenome assembly MAAB01 (sample SAMN04961124, study PRJNA320927) | seawater metagenome | isolation source: sample BD02T18 sea water enriched with oil for 18 days | place: USA:Gulf of Mexico | collected 2013-07-27
ACAACTGAGGCTTTTTACAAGCAGAGGAAAAGCTTAAAACTAAAAAATCGAAGACTCCGTTTTACTGGTGAGCATCTCCAGTACTTTCATGCCCAGGTAGGAGTTGCCTTTTTTATTCAGCTTGGGGCTCCACACTGCTATCGAGTACTTGCCAGGATGCACAGCGACTATACCGCCGCCCACACCACTTTTCCCCGGTAGCCCTACCCTAAAGGAAAACTCCCCCGCTTCATCGTAAAACCCGCACAACTGCATAATAGTATTAATACGCTTGGCCTTGCTGGGACTTACAATCATATCCCCACCGAGTCGGTTTATACCATTGCTGGCCAGAAACGTAAAAGCGCCTGACAGTTCGCTGCAGCTCATTTCGATGGAACAGAGATAAAAGTACAAATCCAGTACATCTTCGACATCGTTGTGAATATTACCGAAGTCGCGCATCAGATGAATCAGCGCATAGTTTCTATGCCCTGAGAGAATTTCTGATACCGCGACCCGCTCGTTATAGTGAATCTCATCACTGCCGGCCACTTTACGGATAAAGGCTAGCAGCTCTTTTTTCGGGTCTTTCAGCAGGCTGATCAATACATCGCAGACCACTATAGCCCCGGCATTAATAAACGGATTGCGCGGTATTCCGCGCTCGTACTCCAGCTGCACCAGTGAGTTAAAAGCGCTACCGGAAGGTTCAACTCCTACCCTGCTCCATAATTTACTGCCGAGCAAACTAAAAGCTAAGGTCAGAGACAGTACTTTAGAGATACTTTGAATCGAAAATTTTTCCTGCGCATCCCCGGCTGAGAAATGGCTGTTATCTAAAGTTGTCAGGTGTATCCCTAACTTATTGGCATCTACATGTGCCAACTCCGGGATATACGAGGCAACCTCCCCGAGGTTGTCGGCATGCTGCAGTTCAGCGATGATTTCACTAAAAATTGCCTGGTAGTTTACTTGGCTCATAGTTTGGTATCTAAAATTAGCGGTTAATAATCGCAGACTTTAACACAAGGCGTGTCATTAACTTCATAGGCAAAAATTGTTTTTCTCCGTTTATTTCACAGCGAAAACCACAGCAGGTAGCAGTTCTTAGCTATGATGAATCCTTCAAAGCGAGAAATAAATGATAGGCAGCTCAAAAGTTATAGTATAACATAATAGACAAATCACTCCTAAGAGCCATCAATGCATAAACCTTTGCTGTCAAACAAGAGCCTTCACTGCGCCCTGGCATTGCTATTACTGCTGCTCAATTTTAGCGTGATTGCCCACCAAACGGATACCGATGCTGCGCACCACGCTGAGCATCACTGCAGTTTGTTTAGCGCCTGTGCCCATGCTATTGACGGCGATGTTATAAACACTGTACTGAGCAAAAGCAAATTTTTCAAAACCTCTGAGCGTTTGTTACGCCTCGTCACAGTCAATGTCTATCAACTACAAGCGCGCGGCCCACCACTGCTTTCTTAGTATTTTCGGATGACATTTCCCATTTGACTCAATTTTGCCCGCACTTGCTGTGGCAATAGCTGTTAGCCCGAAAATTCCCTTTTTGCCAAAAACTACCAACATTTTTTGAAAGAACTCTTCGCTATTGTCGAGTTCGATCAACTGTGCTCAAGGTGCCGTTTTAAGTCGTTTTGACCCATAAATAGCAGGCATCGTTTTCGGCGGGTATTCGCCGCACAGTTTCCCAGTACACTTTATTAGGGGCCACTATGACTCTTCGCACTAAACCTACTGTAATTACTTATCCAGTAACCTTGTTAGCTCTCTTGATCAGCAGCACTAGTTTGCTGGTCAGTGCAGCCGGGGAGGACCACCCAAAACAATCATTTATTCAACATCAGAGCCACCAGCACGGGCTGGTGGAATTTAATATTGCCCAACAGGGGAAACAGTTACTGATCGAGGTACAAGCGCCGGGCTCTGATCTGCTGGGTTTCGAGCACGCACCTGAAACCGATCAACAGCAGCGTCAACTGCAAGCGGCACAGGACCAATTGCAGCAACCACAACAACTATTTAGTTTGGCTTCTGCCGCTCAATGCAAACTGCTAAGTGTCGATGTACAACACAATTTAGCCCCGCCGGTTGACGGTGAGCATGCAACTAAGGACGAAGCTAAAGAGCATGAGGAGCATGAGGAGCATGCAGGTAAGGATGACGCTAAGGAACATGAAGAACATGAAGAACATGAAGAACATGAAGAACATGAAGAACATGAAGAACATGAAGAACATGAAGAACATGAAGAACAGGGTGAGCATGGCGGTTTTAGCGCGCAATACCAGTACCGTTGCGACAATATTAAAGGATTAAAGCAAATTTCCAGCCGTTGGTTTGAGCACTTTCCCGCCAGTGAAAAAATTGATGTGCAATTGATCACTGATGCTGGTCAAAAATCCCTGTCACTGACTGCCAACCAGGCCGTTATTGGTTTTTAACTGTTACAGGTTAGCAAGTGGCAACACTTGCTAATATGACTATGAATATTCTTGAACTGGATAACTTGACTTACAGCTGGCCAAAGCGACAGCAACTGAGCATAGATATTGAGCACTTTGCTTTACAGCAAGGGCAAAAGCTCTTCATTAAAGGCCCCAGTGGCAGCGGTAAATCTACGCTGCTTAATTTACTGACAGGCATAATCCCCGCCAACTCGGGGAGCTCCATTAAAGTATTAGGTCAGCAGCTCTGTGAGATGAGCGGCGCCCGCCGGGACAAGTTCAGAGCCGATCACATAGGTTATATCTTTCAACAGTTTAACTTGATCCCCTACTTGTCAGTGATTGATAACGTGCTCTTGCCCTGTCGCTTTTCCAGCAGCCGTGCCGACAGAGTAGCCGCTGACCCCAAACAGCAGGCGCGTAAATTACTGAGCAAGTTAAAGCTCTCTGATATGGATATCTTGACGCCTGTCAGTGCCTTGAGCATTGGCCAGCAGCAGCGGGTGGCAGCAGCCAGAGCCCTGATTGGCAGCCCCGAGCTGATTATTGCCGACGAACCCAGTTCGGCTTTGGATCACGACACCCGCAGTGCTTTTATCGAGCTGCTGATGCAAGAGTGCCAGAGCAGCGGGGCCACACTGATTTTTGTCAGCCACGACCCCAGTTTGGAATCGCTGTTTGATCGCAGTGTGCAATTGCAGGATATTAATTTGCAGGGGGTTACACAGTGAAAACTATTGCACTGCTCACTTGGAAAAGCATCAACAATCGTCGCTCCAGCGCCCTACTCACAGTATTTACTGTGGCTATTTCAATGCTGTTATTACTGGGGGTGGAGCGCATCAGAACTCAGGCCAAAGACAGCTTCGCCAACACTATTTCCAATACCGACTTGATCGTCGGGGCGCGCTCAGGAGAAGTCAATTTACTCTTATACTCAGTGTTTAGAATTGGCAACGCCACTAATAATATTGACTGGCAGAGCTACCAAAAGCTTGCCGGCCAGGCTGATGTTAAATGGTCTATCCCTATTTCACTGGGTGATTCACACCGCGGATTCAGGGTCATGGGTACCAACACTGACTACTTTAAATTCTACCAGTACGGCAACAGACAAGCGCTGCAGTTCGATAGCGGTCAGCCCTTTGCGCAGTTGTTTGATACTGTCATAGGGGCAGATGTAGCCCGAAAACTGGGCTATAGCGTAGGCTCGAAAATAATTATCGCCCACGGAATCAGTGATAAATCCTTCACTCGCCACGATAACTTACCTTTTAAAGTAGTAGGCATTTTGGCGCCAACAGGTACCCCTGTCGATAAAACAGTGCACTTGAGCTTAGCGGCCATCGAAGCCCTGCACTCCGGTTGGAACCCCGCTGGTAATGTCGGCACCAGTAAGAACCAGCATCAGCCTACTTTTCATCCAGAGCAAATTACTGCTTTTATGCTGGGCCTGAAATCGAAAATTAAAACCTTTTCCGTGCAGCGAAAAATCAACAATTACCCAACGGAGCCACTCACGGCCATTATGCCGGGGGTCGCTCTGCATCAATTGTGGTCGATGATGTCGATTGCAGAGCAGGCGCTGCTGGCGATATCCGGGTTTGTGGTTGTCGCAGGTCTACTGGGGATGCTCAGTTGTCTGCTGACCAGCTTACAAGAGCGACGCAGGGAGATGGCTATCCTGCGAGCCATGGGTGCCAGACCTGGGCACATTTTCGCGCTGTTAGTAGCAGAGGCAACGTTAATCACCGCCGCCGGGATAAGTCTAGGTGTTAGTTTTCTTTACCTGTTACTGGCAGCTATCGCACCACTGATCAATAGTCGTTTCGGCATCAGTATTGAGTCAGCGTCCATCAGTACACATGAACTCAAATTAATCGTCACTGTGCTACTCGGTGGGATGCTCATAGGCCTGATTCCCGCTTTTCGCGCCTACCGGCAATCACTCGCCGATGGCATGACCATTCGAATTTAACCCAGCTACGCCCGGAGTAACTATGCAACGCTTAATATTTATCCTTTTATGTTGTCTATCTTTTACTGTTAACGCCAGTGAGCCACTGAATTTGCAATGGCAAGATTTGATCCCTCAGAGCGAAAAAGATCTGTACGAGAAAATCGGCCTGGCGCAACTCAATGGTGAGGAGATAGACTTTAACGAGAGTCAGTTTGGCCAGACCCGCGCTGAATTAAATGGCAGCCAAGTGCGCATTCCCGGATTTGTAATCCCGCTGCAAAGCAATGCAAATACGGTCACTGAACTATTATTAGTCCCTTTCTATGGCGCCTGCCTGCATGTGCCGGCACCTGAACCAAACCAGATAATCTACGTAAAGTTTGCCCAGGGCGCACCACTTCCAGAAATGTGGGAAGTCGTCTATGTACAGGGACAGCTCAAAACTCAGAGCAATTCACATGAACTGGCTGAAACCGGTTATCTAATGCAGGCTACAAAAATAGAGAAATATCAGGAGTAGTAACAACGGCTCCCCGCCTTCCAAGCAGGGAGCGATTAGATTAGCTAAGCGTATAAATCAACTCGATAAAGTGTTTAAATAGAAGGTCTACTGCTACAAAAAATAAGCCTATATACATTATTGCTAAAGGATTAAGGTGATATGTTTAAAGCGCACGGTGAATATTCTATTCAAAGAAAAGGCCCACTATTACTGACCAACTGTAAGGGGCCATTTAATACAGAACTTGTCGAAAATCATAACAGCGATATCACAACGATCATTGATAGTATGCCCAGCGTCTGGGGCCAAGTGATAGTGATACACCAAGACAGTTTATGGACCCCTGATGCAGAACGGCGTATGTGCCAGACAGTCTCTGTACGCAAAAGTCGCGGCTTGCGGGTCTCTGCTGTAGTCCTGGAAAACCCTAACTCTAAAGCGATTCTTAAGGACCAGATTAGCAGGGTATACGATTTTGCCGAAGTCGAACATGGGTTTTTTGAGGACACTTTTAGTGCAGAGCTGTGGGCACTGGCCAAAATAAAACCCAAAAACACCATACCGTAACCCCTGTAGATTCTACGAGAGGATGGCACTTTCCTGTCAGGTAAAACCTGCTTCGTTTACGACTATCCGGATTTCATTAGAATGAAAACAAAATTACTGATATCGGTAACTGGCATATTATTAGTCAGCTTTTTACTGTTGGGAATATGGGTCCACGATAAAAATGTCAGTGACAAACAGTTGTCGCTCATTGATAGCTACCAGCAACAGATGCACTTTGGCTCTGAGTACTGGCAACACAGCAGCAGCCAATGGCAGAGCTACCCAGAGGAGATACAAAGAAAATTTTTGGCGCGAAACATAGTCAATTCAATATTCGAGATGTTTGATCAAAAATGGCAGCAGTGCGGCACGCTTATGCTCTTTAACAAAAGACAAAACCAGATTGGTTACCAAAAAATGGTAAAGGAAAAATTACCGATCTGGGCGCTCATGTTATCAAAAACATAGTGCAAAAATATTCTCTAAGGACTGCCATGAAAATTATTGAGTACATCCCAGAACGTGCTGTTGAAATAGCAGATCTTTTTCACCACAGTATTCACAGCATTGATACATCTGTGTATTCCATTGAACAGCAAGAGGCATGGGCAGCCACACCCCCGGATTACGATCGCTGGACAGCTAGGCTACTGGTTAGAAAACCTTATTTAGCCATCATTGAAAATAAGGTTGCCGGTTTCATAGAGTTAGAATCTGATGGGCACATCGATTGTCTGTATACCTCTCCCAATTACCAGAGGCGAGGTGTAGCAAGAGCGCTGTTCAATCACATACTCAACTTGGCCAGAAACAGCGGTAATAAACGTTTATATGTTGAAGCATCGCTGGTAGCAAAGCCTCTGTTCGAAAAATTCGGCTTTACCGTTATACGAGAAAACAGCCTTGAGAGAAATCAACAAACTTTAACCAACTACAGCATGCAAAAATTACTGTAACTTTTACCTCTGCAAGCTCTTCCCTAAGCCACTCCTAACAAGCGCACTAAGGCAGTAGCCAGCGCAGCACTGAGCACTGTGACTAAAAAAGGTAGCTTCTTGTAAGCGCAGTAGGCAGCTACACTGACACCGAAAACCCGGGCGTGACCCGCGTAGTGCTCGGCTTCGAAAAAAGTCGCTGAGATGGCCACTGCAAAGAGTAACACCGCCACCATTTCTGCCAGGAGCTGTTTAAATTCGCCGCTAAAATGATAGTGCCTACTTAGCAAAGGGCCTGCTAAGCGCAGCAGATAAGTACCCGCGGCCAGCAGCAGGATCCCCACAAGTAGCAAAGTTGTATCATTTTGCATGTAATTTTTTTCCCAGGTAAACACCCGCTATGGATAGCACTGCGGGCAGGCCCGCCGCTAAAAAAGGCGTCGCCAACAATGTTAATGCCGCCCCACTAAAAGTTGCTGTTAATTGGCGCAACGATTTTAATCCTGGAACCACCAGCGCTAAAAGGATTGCCGGAAACAATGCATCTAAACCAAATACCGCGGTATCTTCAACCAGTGCGCCCAATACGCCCCCCAGATAAACTCCCAGCGGCCACATTAGCAAGATGCCCAGACCACAGAGCCAAAAAGCCGTTTTGCGCTGCGCTGGGGTAGACTGGCTGACAGCGAAAACCACGGATTCATCATTGAGCAGATGACAGCCAAAATAGCTCAATGGGCCCGACCCCAGCTGTTGTTGCACTGACAAACCAAAGGGAAGTAGCCGAATATTCACCAGTAATCCAGCCAGCGCCGCCATCAAAGGGCTGCCACCGGCGGCGAGGATCCCGACAAACAGGAATTCTGACGCCCCGGCTAATACCAGTATTGCCAGCGTTAGTGGCACCCACAGCTCCAGACCGGCTGTTACTGATACGGCGCCGTAAGAAACACCCACTAGACCATCCGCCAGGCAGACCAAGACAATGCTGGACAGCACTTTATTTTTCTTTAAGGCAAGCAAACCACTCAGCATTGCTGTATTCCATTTCGAACGATTGATCGATATAATGAACCACATAATCCAGACTGTCAAACCGAACAATCGTTTTATATAACGGAATTACTATGAAAAACCCTGACTCTGCCCCAATCGCTATCATATCAGCGGCACTACAGCGCGAACGTAAAAGAGCCGGCTGCTCGCTCAGCGAAATAGCCAAGCGCGCCAGCATAGCTAAATCAACCCTATCGCAGTTAGAATCGGGTGTGGGCAACCCCAGTTTAGAAACACTCTGGGCGCTGTGTGGCGCTCTGGCCATCCCCTTTTCCCGCTTAATAGAGCCGCCAAAGTCACAAGTACAGATCATTCGCCGTGGTGAGGGAGTCAGTGTTACATCAGAACAATCAAATTACAGCGCCATACTGCTGGCCACCTGCCCACCTTCTGCACGCCGTGATATTTATGCAATAAGCGCTCAACCTGGCAGCGACAAATTATCTACAGCGCACGGCGCAGGGGTTGTTGAACATTTAATTATCACCAGCGGTAAAGCCTTGGTAGGATTAGTTGATCAGCCGGTGGAACTCTGTGAAGGGGACTACATCAGCTACCCCGGCGATCAGCCACATATTTTTCGCGCCCTTGTAGCAGATACCACGGCGGTACTAGTACTAGAACAAAACTAGCAGTAGAAGAGAATTGTCGGCATTTAGATCGGCAGTAAGGTACGTTCAAGCAGTCAGCGTAATTCTCTACTCAGAACCTGCTCAGCATATTCTGCGCAGTTGAGCAGAGCCTGATCGCGACCATTGACGGCGCTGAGCATAACACCTATGTGGTCAGTGTCACTGCAAAAGGGCAGTGAAATGCTACAGCCATCCATCACATTGCTCAATGTCGGGTTCCTTAAGATCAGCAAATTCAGTCGGTCGTATTCGCTGTCCTGCTCGAACTCACTGAACTTAGGCGGCAACACAGGTACCGTCGGCAGCAGCAAAATATTATCGCCCAACTCGACCTGATACTGTTCAATCAGTGACTGCCTTAAGTTTAAAGTCTGACGATAACTGATAGCATCGACTTCCTGCGCGCGCTGCAGGCGTTTCAACACCCGCGGATCAAATTTCTCTGGCACGCTTTGATAGTAATGCAAGTACTCGGCGCAACACTCCACTGAGGAAAAGTGCCAGACCGGCAGCTCTGAATAGCGATCTAACACTGCTAACGGCCGCTCTACAATGTTACAGCCGGCCGCCGATAGTTTGTCGACTGCCACTGCAAAAGCGCTCGCCACTGCTGGCGCTAGCTCGTCCATACCAAAATTGGTAGGGATGACAAACTCTCTAGGGTGCTGATTAGTTAACCCTGCAGGGCTGTTAGACATTAACTGGTAACTGGCTCTACAGGCCGCCACCGTTTTAGCCATAGGGCCAACGCTGTCCAGGCTTCTTGGCTTGGCTTAAAACCTACGATGCCATTGAAGGCTGCGGGTATGCGCACTGAGCCTCCAGTGTCTGTACCTATAGCAATATCAACCAGATCTCTGGCCACAGACACGGCACCTCCAGAGCTGGAACCACCGGGTATACAGTCGGCATAGAGTACGTTTTCCGGGGTGCCGTAATGTGGATTTAACCCTAATCCTGAGTAGGCCAATTCAGTCATATTAGTGTGCCCGACCAATACCGCTCCCGCCTCGCGCAACCGCGCTATAGCCTCGGCATCAACAGTTGCCGCTGCGCTGCCCTCTAAGATACGACTACCCGCTTTTGTGACAAAACCTTTAACATCAAACAGGTCTTTCACAGAAATCAGCGCACCAAGCAGTTCATTGTCTAAGACAGTGGCAAGGTTTTCAACATCTTGCCCAGCAGTGCTATCAAAGGTTTGGGTAAAGACACTTTGCAATTGCTTTTCGCCCTCCGCAACACGCGCAAATGTCTCTTTCAGTCGCACTGCTGCATTTTCTTTTGACCAGGCTTTGTTTATTGTCATGATTATCATCTTTAAAGTTGTTGTCTATCACTTGATTCAGCTAAGAATAACGCTAATTGATTAAACACAATAGCCATTTTTTGATCCACTGAGTTAGATTGCTTTTTGAATATATTTCAACTGAGTTTTTGCATTCCTCAACAAAAATAATAATAAGTCACATTGTAAAGAACCGGTAATTACACCATTAATAGAAGCATAAAACTGAAGGGTTAGACACAAGCTAAATATGGACAAATCTCACGGTCAGAGCAGCATTGAGCGAAAAGGGAATTTATTAATCATCGATTCAAAGGGCCCGTTCAACTTGCCCTTTGTGCAAGCTTATAATAAAGAGATCGATACCTTCATAAGCCAAATGCCCACAGTTTGGGGGCAAATTGTAACAACTAATGAAAATTTTTTGCTCACTCCAGAGGCAGAAGAGGGGATCAAAGGCGCCTGTAAATCCAGAAAGGAGCGCGGCTGTTGTGTCTCCGCTATAATCTTCCCCGAGGGCACCTCCGGCTTTGTCACTATAACGCAAATGACCAGAGTCTATAGCTACGCAGGCATCGAATTTGAATTTTTTACCGATTACCAGCTCGCCGAGCAGTGGGTGATTGCCAAGTTATCAACTTATAACTAGTTAACTGCTTTCCCTATGAATTAACAACCAATTTTCCGATCAATAGATAGCCGATAGGCCTGATCCCCTTACAGCAGTATCCGTTAATAAAGGACACTGCGATGTTTCGTTACTAAACTGTCAGGCGGATAACTTAAACAACTGCACATTCTCGGCTAACTGCTCAGACAATGATTGTAGTACCAACCCCGAATCTGCGACTTGCTCGGTCAGGTCCGCTGTTTCACGGGCTATTGCAGCGACAGATTCAATATTTTGACTAACTTCATTACAAACTACTAATTGCTCATCAGCCGCCGCGGCTATCTGTACATTGATATTATTGACCGCTTCGCCAGATCCTTTAATGTGCTTAAGGGCTAAACTGACATTATCAGTGTTTTGTATGCTGTCATCTGCCTGCACTCCTCCTCTGGCCATGGCCGCCACTGCGCTGCCAGCCAACTGCTGTAACTTGCCAATGACCTCTTCTATATCTTGAGTAGATTGCGACGAGCGCATTGCCAGATTCCTTACTTCATCGGCAACCACTGCAAAACCACGGCCCTGCTCTCCGGCGCGGGCGGCTTCTATAGCAGCATTAAGCGCCAGTAAATTGGTTTGGTCTGCAATGCTACCTATATCTGCCAACATTGCGCCAATATTACTGCTCTGTTGATTCAACTCTTCAATAATCAGGCTGGAACTTTGTATCTCATCAACTAACTTTCTATAGCTGAGTACATTTTCCTGCACCCGTAGCTGTCCTTTTGCAGACATTTGTTGGGCCTTTTTTGACGCCGTTACAGCTTCTGCGCAATGCCCTGCCACATCATTGGCACAAACATTCACCTGCCCCATTGCCGCCGCCAGCTGCTCACTGTTGAGCAACTGCAAACTAACCCCGTGATGTGATTGCTCGCTCGATTTTTGTAGCGCACTTGCGGCTTTCGACAATTGCCTTGAAGATTGTCCTACTTGCTGCATCAATTCATCAAACTCTTGCATCATCCGATCAAAAACATTGGCCATAGCGGTAATTTCGTCGGCCCCTGACATCTTGATCCGACTACTGAGGTCTCTCTCCCTGGATGCTTTAGACATCATGCTTGCCAGTAGTGAAATGCGTTTAGTTATATTCTTCGACAACATAAAAATAGCGGCCATAGTCAATACTAGCAACAGCCCCGCAGCGGCTAAATTCAGTAATTTTTCCCGGCTAATAAGATTGACCGTCGCTTTAGTTATCTGTTGCCCCAGTTCATCTAATTGAGTCTCGCTCTGATGAATAACGTCACGCATCTCTGCCAAAATTCCCAGCTGACTATTTAAGCCACGCTTTTCCTCGGCGCTTGCCAACTGCAAAAATTGTTGATCATAGAGACTCAGTGCAGTGCTAGCACTTTCTTTGAAATTTTTCTGCAGAGACGCTGCCCCGACTTTTTGTTGCATCTGAACCATTCTCTGAGAGAATTTTACAACGTATTTAAGTTGTTTCCTGAGCATAAAATCTTTCTCGTGACGCCTCAGCATCAACATAGTGCGCATTAAACTGTGTAGCTCGGCACTCTCTCCATACTTCTGTTCGTATTCTTTTATCAGAGTCTCAACTTTATGCACTTGCGAACGCAGTGATCCATATAAACCATCGGTGGCGTCTATACCTATTAACTGTTGCTGTTCAGCCAACAGTAAAAATTGCTGTCGATAGTCACTAATGACACTGGCAAAGTTGTTGACCTGCTGTTTTTCTATATCTGCACTGTGCACTCGTGCTTGTAATTGGTCGACTCGCTGCATCAACTGCTGGTATGTCTGTTGAAATTTTTGCAGATACTGCAGATCTTTTCTGGCCAGAAAATCTTTTTCGTGGCGCCTTAACATCAACATATCAGCGCGCAACTGAGCAGAGAGTGAGGAGACATTGTGTAGCCGTTCTAAAGCGTCAATTGCCAGGGAGTTTAAACTGACCAGTGTAATGAACCCCATACAGGCTATCGCAGCCATCAATAACATTTTTTGCTTAATAGTCAATCTGTTCACCTTATCTATTTGCGGGCACACTACAGCTTATTTATGCTTCTTAGCATGCAACTTATGTTTCTTAAACGACTTTGTGACGATCAGATGACAAGCATATTTCACTTATATGACAATTTTGTTACACAGTAGCAACAAGTTCAAAAGGAGGCAGAGGTTGGAAAGAGGCTTCATTATTCAAGGGGTTTAATTACAGAAAAAGAGAGCCAAAATACCTTCTGCTGCAAGCAAAGTAGATCATCTATTACTTTGCTTCCAAGCAGCTAGAAGCTATTGGTAGCCTGACAGAACTACCGTGTTAGCATCTAAGAAAGCAGATAAGAGACTGGTACGCAGTAATTTACAGAGGCTTAGAGTGACAGCTACGCCTCTTGCATCTGATGTTTTGAGATCTGTAAAGTGGCTGTGATAAGTGAGTTTATTACCGCTAGTGATCCCTGCTATTCAAGGTTATCAACTCGGGCCTGCCTAGAAGCTTTACATCTCTTTACCTACCAGTGACCCCGCCGCTAAAAACATCGCGGTAGCTGCGCTGCGATGAATCACTTGTTGCGCATGCGCACCGGATAAACTGCGCCTGACTGCGACCGCCCCGAGAATAAAGACAGTACCTACGACAAATAATATGGCGATGGTCAATGGGATCAGCGCGCTGGCCCAGGTCTGTATAGTGATAGTTTCTAAATCAATAACAACCGGTAACAGTGCCAGGTAAAAGGCGATGGTTTTAGGGTTACCTAAAGTGATGGTCAACCCGGATAACCCGGCTGCCAGTATATC
>MAAB01030482.1_pt1 | contig 12806 bp, 11 predicted proteins | sample 1115991 | NCBI WGS metagenome assembly MAAB01 (sample SAMN04961124, study PRJNA320927) | seawater metagenome | isolation source: sample BD02T18 sea water enriched with oil for 18 days | place: USA:Gulf of Mexico | collected 2013-07-27
AAGGCACAAGATTTGCCTGATTCTGAAATTGCTAATGCAGCGCGCATACCTGCACCGCCTGCGCCAATAACAATGGCGTCAAATTCACGAATTGGAACGCTCACTTATACACCCCACACGGTTAAAGAGCCAAACATTAAGTAGGCTAATAAAGTAACAGAAAAGATAAATTGCAATGCACCGCGTAAAAACGCAGGTTTTACGTAATCAGAAAGAACTTGCCATACACCAATTTTAGCGTGGACAAGTAATGCTAATAACGCCATTACTGTTGCTACTTTAACACTCATACAAGCAAAGAAACCTTGCCATACATCATAAGTAACACTGGGTGTTACCACGAAGAAACCTGCAAGAAGTAAAGTGTATAGTACAAGGATAATTGCACTAGCTCTTAAAAGAATAAAATCATGCACGCCATTACGGCCTGCTGATGTGACGACGTTTACCATAACCAAACTCCTATAACTGCTGATACTGCTAACCAAATAACCATGATTAATTTGGCAGAGCTATTACCTGAAGCCAGTTCTTCAAAATGACCTAGATCCATTAACAAGTGACGAACACCCGCTAAAATATGGAAGGTCAATGCTGAAAGACAGCCAAAAATAATGAATTTAAAGAAAAAGCTATCAAGGTAACCTTGAATTTGCGCAAATCCTTCAGCAGAAGAAAGAGAGGTTGAAAGGGTAAACAACAAAATACCAATAGCAAAAACCATAATCACACCAGAGATACGGTGTAAAATAGAAGCATTAGCAGCGGGATGCATTTTTATTGTAGTTAAATCTAGGTTTACAGGACGTTGTTTTTTCACAATTGTTGCCTAAAGAGCTCGAAAGCCTTCAACTTTTATTATTGTTACTCATGAACTACCTTTACTTAGCTGACTTATAATATTAATTGAAACGTTAAAATCAATATAAACAAAAGTAATTCCCGAAATGCACGGTAACTGCCTTTTATTAAAAAATAGCTCCTTAGCTATTCCTCATCCTCAGTTCACCGAAGTCGAATAATAATACCGAACTTAGCAAATGAATTCTATTGAGACTTTGGTATGAGAAACTAACTTTTAAAGTAAAAGTTATCTCTCAATTAAATAAGAAATTTACTGTTTTTTTCTTATTTAAATTACGAAGTAATAATAAGCAATTACAGAACGGCTAGATTATATAGCTGATAGTTAATAAATTCAATTTACCATTTAGATAAAAAAACTCTATGATTGTTTTTTACTCAACAATTTGAGCTGAATTAAACTTTAGTATAATTACTCTTACATTTTAATTTCATTTCAGGGTAGAATGTCGGCAGTTTAAAAAACCCAGAATAGTCACAAAAACTGACGATTTATTCACTGAGCTTATTTAGTATATTCATTAAACAGCTAAGTGGAATGTCAGTAAATGTACATAAATTATAATTTGATAGGGGAAAAAACATTATGGCTGATTCAAAAGCCTCTCTGAGTATTGATGGCAAAGAAATTGGTGAGTTTCCAGTTTTAAAAGGTACTGCAGGTACTGACGTAATTGATATTAGAACTTTAGGTAGCCATGGCTATTTCACCTATGACCCAGGCTTTTTAGCTACAGGGTCTTGTGAATCATCTATTACCTTTATTGATGGCGGAAAAGGTGTTCTTCAACACCGTGGTTACCCTATTGATAGCCTTGCTAAACAAGCCGATTACCTTGAAGTTTGTTATATCTTATTGAATGGTGATGCGCCAACTCAATCAGAATATGAAGAATTTAAGTCAATCATCACTACACACACTATGGTGCATGAGAAGTTAGTTCATTTTTTCCATGGTTTCTTACCTGATGCCCACCCAATGGCAATGCTTTGTGGTGTTGTTGGTGCGATGTCATCTTTTTACCACAGTGATTTAGATATCACTGACGCTGCACAACGCAAACGTAGTGCTCACAGATTGATTGCTAAGATGCCTACCATCGCTGCAATGGCTTATAAGTATAGTGTTGGTCAACCATTCGTATACCCACGCAATGAACTTTCGTATGCTGAAAACTTCCTTCATATGATGTTCTCAGTACCTGCTGAAGAGTATGTGGTAAGCCCTATCGTAGCTAATGCTATGGACAGAATCTTTACCTTACATGCTGATCATGAACAAAATGCATCAACATCTACTGTTCGTTTAGCTGGCTCTTCAGGCGCTAACCCATATGCATGTATTGCAGCGGGTGTTGCTTCGTTATGGGGTCCTGCACATGGCGGTGCTAATGAAGCATGTCTTACTATGCTTGAAGAAATTGGTAGCTTAGAACATGTTGATGAGTTTGTAGCTAAAGCAAAAGATAAAAATGACCCATTCCGTCTAATGGGCTTTGGTCACCGCGTATACAAAAACTTCGATCCACGTGCAACGGTTATGCGTGAAACGTGTCATGAAGTATTAAATGAACTTGGTATCAGTGATCCTTTATTAGATGTGGCTATGGCACTTGAGAAAGTAGCGCTTGAAGACCCGTACTTCATTGAAAAGAAACTATATCCAAATGTTGATTTCTACTCAGGTATCATCTTAAAAGCCATTGGTATTCCAACAAGTATGTTTACCGTGATTTTTGCAATGTCGAGAACTGTAGGTTGGATTGCTCACTGGGATGAAATGTTATCTCAACCAGGGCAAAAAATTGGTCGTCCTCGCCAAAAATATACTGGTGAAATCAACCGTGAATTCGTACCGTTAAATAAAAGATAATTATTTACTGCTTATTTAAGCATCACTAAATAGTTACTAAAGGCAGCTTTCGCTGCCTTTTTTGTGTATTTTTATCTAAAAAACCAACCAAAAACCATAACACTGATCAATACTTACCATTCACATAAAAAATATTAACTAAGCAATGCCCGACAACTTTTAACATCTATTTTGGTTAAATATTTGCCTTAAAATTATATTTAACTACCAGTAACTAGACGTTATAATATCGACCTTCCCTTCTCATTTATTCAATAAGACTTTTAAAATTCATTATGTCAGACTATTCTTTACGTTTTGGTGGCATTAGTCGCTTATATGGCGAACATGGCGCAACTGTTCTAAAAAAAGCACATTTTTGTGTTATTGGAATTGGCGGTGTTGGTTCTTGGGTAGCTGAAGCCTTGGCCCGCAATGGTATTGGAACGATAACGTTAATAGATTTAGATGACATATGCACCACAAATATTAACCGTCAGATCCATGCATTAACCGACACTGTTGGCATGAGTAAAGTTGACGTTATGGCTGAGCGCATCAAACAAATCAATCCTGATTGCCAAGTTAACATCATTGAAGACTTTGTAACGGTAGAAAATCTCTCTAGTTTAATTACCAAAGATTTAGATTATGTTATTGATGCCATTGACTCTGTTAACATCAAAACACGTCTTATTGCTTATTGTAGAGGCAGTAAATTACCAATTATCACCATTGGTGGTGCTGGTGGGCAAATTGACCCTAGTAAAATTGAAATCACAGACTTAAGCAAAACTTATCAAGACCCTTTACTTGCTAAAGTAAAAAATCAACTTCGTCGAGAATTTAACTTTCCGCGCGCAGACCTTAAAACAGCAGGAAAACGAAAGTTCTCTATCGATGCTGTATATTCAACAGAACAACTTCGCTATCCTGCAGATGGAAAACAAGGTGAAGTATGTTTAGCTAAACCTGATAAGAGTAGCGGTGAACAAGGGGCTACACGCTTGGATTGCCACAGTGGCTTTGGCGCAACAACACACGTAACAGCCACTTTTGCGTTTTTTGCCGTGGGTAGGGCCATCGATAAATTATTATTAAAAAATCAAAAATAATTTAAAAAAAAGCTATGTTAGTAAACAGATCTCTACACTGTGAATTTATAACCGTGCTAATGCCCTAATTTTTTCAACAATTGCCAGTACACCATTACCTCGTGAAGGACTTAGGTGTTGCATTAAACCTAACGTTTCAAAGTAATCATTAATATTAAATTGGTGTATTTGCTGTGCTGTTTTATTATTTAAAGCAGCAAGCACAATGACCAATAAACCACGAATTATTTTCGCGTCACTATCTCCAGTAAACGAATAGATACCTTGAGCACTGCATTCACTTTTTAGCCAAGCTAGGCTTTCACAGCCCGTTATCAGAGTATTGTCATTCCGTAATGCTTTATCTAAACGTGGTAATTTTTTGCCTAACAACATTATTTCTCTATGACGACTATCCCAACCTTTAGTTTTTGTAAAAATAGTGATGATATCTTCCATCTCTTTTAATGATGGCCCTGAGGATTCTTGCTTCATCACTTGTTCATCAGTTTGATTAAAGGGTTCTTCAAGTAAAATTTTCTCAAGGCAAGCAATGAAATAATCGATTTCGGCAATCGTATTGTAAGCCGACAAAGAAACCCTTAAACAACCATCTATGTGTAAATGAGTCATTAACGGCATCGCGCAATGATGGCCAGATCTAATAGCAACCCCCTCTGTATCAAGAGACATTGCGACATCATGGTTATGGTGGCCTGTTAAAGTGAAAGCGATGACGCCAATATCTGGAGTCCCTTTCGCAATAAATTTAACTTGTTCAATATTAGCTAGTGCGTGATAACAATGCTGTACAAGTTTTTGTTCAAATAATTTATAGGCATGACTAACATCTGCTAAATAGGGTGACAAAAAGCTAATACTCTCAGCAAAAGCGATAACACTAGCTATATTGGGTGTACCTGCTTCAAACTTAAATGGCAATGAATTAAATGTTGTCCCTTGAGCAAAACTGACTGTTTTTATCATTTCTCCTCCCGCTTGGTAAGGAGGCATACTTTCAAGGAGAGCCCTCTTTCCATAGAGTACGCCAATACCTGTCGGACCATACATTTTATGAGCGGAGAAAACATAAAAGTCACAATCAAGTGATTGCACATCTATCGATAAATGAGCTACAGCCTGACTGCCGTCTATAACAGTAATAGCTCCAACAACCTTGGCCCTTGCTATCACCTGCTCAATTGGATTTATACGCCCTAAAACATTAGATATATGAGCACAAGCAACAAACTTTGTTTTTTCTCCGATGATGTTATCAATCTTTTCTATATCGAGATAACCATGATCTGTTATCGGAATGACTTTTATAACGGCGCCCGTTTGCTCTGCTACAATTTGCCAAGGAACTATATTTGCGTGATGTTCACTGACACACAGGGCTATCTCATCTCCAGGCAATAAAGTGTTTCGTGCTAAGCTTTGTACAATGAGATTAATACTTTCAGTCGCACCTTTCGTCCAGATGATCTCCTTCACACTTTTAGCCCCAATAAACTCTTGTACCAGACTACGAGCTTTTTCAAACGCAAATGTAGCTTTAGTACTCAGCTGATGAGAAGCTCTGTGCACATTTGCATTGATATTTTGGTAATAGTGTTGCTGACAATCAATAACTCGTTGTGGTTTTTGCGTTGTCGCAGCGTTATCAAAATAAACTAAAGATGGAACTAACGCACCTTTCTCAATCAAGGAGTTACCATGACTTTCTATCAATGGGAATTGTTGACGAAATAAATGGGGAGTGAAAATATTCATAAAAGACTCTGTTAAGCGAAAAACAGCTTAAAATATAGTTAAGAAATACATATTCATTATAACTTATTTTCTCTCCGTAATTTAAGTACTTAGTTGAAGGTAACTTTTTAGTCTTAGTGCTAAGGCGACAATATAGCGTCGGAGTACTAGGTAATGTGTTGAATTTGAACTATAACTAATAAGGTGTCCTTCAAGAAGGGTTTCCAATATGAGTTTTTTTGACTATCTATCTCAACTCAATAAAAGCTTTATTAAGTTTTTATCTTCAAATAAAACTAAATCACCTATTGAACTAGATAAGACTATATATACACAAACGTTAAATGCAAATTCAAAAGCTAACTTCAAGCTTAAATGTAAAAGAGCTGCACTAGAAATCAGCAGCATAGAAAATTTTACACAATGGCCAATGACTGTAGTTAAAGTTAAACAAACAAATTCTTTAGTTTATTTAGATGTAAGCCGTAAAAAGCGAGAACAATTTATACAAAAGAGCGATAGTAAAATTAAGGCCGATACAGGTATTAATAGAGCGCGTTTAACTAACAATGTAGTCGTTATAAAAAAACTGCCCTAGACTCGGTATATTTTAAAGCTTACCTTTTAATATCTTTAATTTCCTTACCGTATCGTCTTCCCATTCTGCTGCCTTGTCTATCCAATATTTTACTGTCGAAGATTTACCTTGTTGGTATAACGATAAAGCAATATTGTAATGATAACTTGGCATTAAGAAATCAGACGGCCTTCGCTCTAATATAGTGAGGTATTCTTTTGGAAATTCATTCTCAAAATACCTTAATTGGGTATGTCGAAATAGTGGCTTAAATGATGAATAGGATAACTCTGTATTTGTAGAAGTTACGTCATCACCAACCACAGAGTTCTGGCAGCTTTCTGAAAGATGAACACCTATTTCATTTTGGTAGTCACTTGGTGTCCCTAAACGCCAATGTTTTTTATCACCTGCCCCTGAGGCGACTTCTTGTAATATAGGTGTGCTTGCTTTAATACTATCGGCCCATGATATATTGTCTAATACATTTGCCCTCACCTCGTGAAACTCGCCGTAGTAGTACTTCTTTAACACAGCAATATTATGAGAAAAAACTTCTTGTTGTACACCTTGGCATTTATCATGGCCTTTAATTAAGGGGTATTCATCTACAAACCCAAGTAAGTGGCTTACTTCATGGCTAAAAACATCTGAGTTATCATTAAAATCAAAATATAAAATACCTAAATGTACGTTTGCTCCACCCTCTTTTAACATTAAACCAATATGTCTGGTATTAACCTCTTTCGTAATAGATTGCCAACGACTTTCATCACAAGAGATAGCTTGCTCAGCTTTCGCTTTACAATCAAGTTGCTTAATACTGATGTACTTTGGCGTTGGCAGACATATGTATTTAGCTAGTGCTTGCTGCTCAGTAAAGCGTTTTATAAGTTGATCAATATGCTTTAAATGGCTTAAGTTAGTCGCAAAAAGTTGTAAGCTAGTAAGGCATTTTGATGAGTTTTCAATATACAAGTTTTCTTTCTTTGTTTTATTGCTCACAAATGCTTGTTTTTCCCTTATTACAGAGTATTTCTCTATATCCATTAAAAAGCGCTGAGCTTCATTATTATCATGGGTAAAGGGATTAGATTTTAATAAAAGTTGAGCTAGTTCAATATCACCTAATTCTATAAGTATTTTTAAACGTAGCAATAGTACAGCTTCTGTTAAGTCATTATTAGAAAATTGACTGGGTAAACTTGCTAATGTTCCTTGTGCTTTAACAACCTGATCCTGTTCATAGTATAATTGAGCAAGTAAAAGATGCGCCTTTTGTGAGCCCAAACGAATAGCTTGTTCAAACCACATCACAGCCTTATCCGTAAGTAGTTTGTTTGATCCATACTCTGCAGCTAACTGATACCATTGGCCAAGTTTTAAAGCTGAATTAATTTGGCTTTTTGCTAACTCTCGATTAAGTACGAGCCAATGACTGCTGCCTACAACAGCATTACGTTCTTCAATGGTTAATGCGCTTACATGATTATGCTTAAGTGCAAAAGTTAATTGGTCCTTTCGATAACTATCATTGCTAAGTTGCTCAGTTAAATACTCAGACAAAAAAAATGAGCTCGATGATAAAGAGGTCATCGAGCTCATTATAAGTGCAAAAAAATAAACTTTACTAAGAGGCATATTGCTAGCTAAGTCATATTTTAGAATTATTAAAGCTGTGTTTTTGCAACTTTTTTGGTACGCATAAGATCTAATTCAAGTTTTGCGTACCTGTGCTCAACAAATTCATAAACATTAGTACTTAAAGCAAGTTTGAAATAGTTTGCGGCGCTACCACGATATCCTAACGTTTGATTATATTTACCTAAATAAAAATAAGCCTCACATAAGCGTTCAGTCAGCTCTTTATTTGATCTCACATCCTTTGTTAAACCTTTAACAAATTCATTTTGTGAAATTTCTCCGAGGTAGAGGTAAATAACTTGTTTTGCCCATGTGCGTTCATCAACTAATTCTGCACGTTGTTTCAAAGAGTACTTTGCTGCTAGTGGATCAACTTCATATTCAGTTAAATACAACCATAATAAGCGGTAAGGATCATCTTGTTGCTTTTGGTGGAACGCTTTAAAATCGATGCTAGCAAGCTCTGGTCTAGAGCCATAATAAAGTGCTATTCCTCTATTTAGATACGCATACTCGTGCTCAGGTGCTAAATCTAAAGCCGAATCAAATTGTTCGTAAGCTTGAGCAAACTCTTGCAATTGCGTGTAATGAATGCCCAAAAAGTTGTAAGCGTCAATCAGGTCAGGTTTTAATTGTAGCGCATGGGAAAAATCAAATCTTGCCAATGATCTTAAGCCAACACTGTCATATAAAACACCGCGATCATAAAATAACTGTGCTCGTTGATCTTCCGTTATTTTCGCCCTATTTATCACTTCTGTTAAACGTGCAATGGCTATTTCACTTTTATAGTTAATCCCAAGTGGTTCAGCAATGACAATATTATTCATTATGGATGAAGAAGCATTACCGTTACTATTCACCTGGCTTGAGCTACAACCCTGAGTCAACAACACACTACTTAAGAGTAAAATGAGAATATTTGTTTTGATAAATGAATGCACTAAAAATGCCTTAAAAATAAATAACTAACAACAGGAATCATTTCATTATAAACAAAAAAGGAGCCCTATGGCTCCTTTTTACTTAATGAAATGTAAAAGTTTTTTACTAAAACAATTACTCAGCGGCTGATGTTGCTTCAGCAGCTGGTTTTTCCATCGCTTCTTTGATACTTAAACGTACACGGCCTTGACGGTCAACTTCAAGAACCTTAACCTTCACTTCTTGGCCTTCAGTTAATACTTCACTCACGTTATTCACGCGCTCTTCAGAGATTTGTGAAATATGTACTAAACCATCTTTACCCGGAAGCACGTTAACAAATGCACCGAAATCAACGATTCGTACCACTTTACCAGTGTAAAGAGTACCCACTTCAATTTCAGCCGTTAATGCTTTAATGCGGTTAATTGCATCTTCTGCTTGTTCACCAGACGTTGCTGCGATTTTAACAGTACCATCATCTTCAATTTCAATCGTCGTGCCTGTTTCTTCAGTAAGTTGACGGATAGTTGCGCCACCTTTACCGATGATGTCACGAATCTTGTCTTGGCTTACTTTCATTGTATGAATGCGAGGTGCAAATTCAGAGATTTCAGTTCTGTGACCACCAATTGCCTCATCCATTACAGATAAGATATGAGTACGTGCAGCTTTTGCTTGGTTTAAAGCAATTTGCATAATTTCTTGGGTAATGCCTTCAATCTTAATATCCATTTGAAGAGCAGTAATACCACCAGTAGTACCAGCAACTTTAAAGTCCATATCACCTAAGTGATCTTCATCACCTAAAATGTCAGAAAGAACAACGAATTTTTCGCCTTCTTTAACTAGGCCCATCGCGATACCAGCAACAGAAGCTTTAATTGGCACACCAGCATCCATAAGTGCTAATGAAGTACCACATACTGACGCCATTGAAGATGAACCATTTGATTCAGTAATTTCAGACACAACACGTACTGCGTACGGGAATTCTTCAATAGTTGGCATAACAGCTAACATACCGCGTTTTGCTAAACGACCATGGCCAATTTCACGACGCTTCGGTGAACCAACAAAACCAGTTTCACCTACACAGTATGGAGGGAAGTTGTAATGAAGCATGAATGGGTCTGTTTTATCACCCATTAAGGTATCAAGACGTTGTGCATCACGCTGCGTACCTAAAGTAGCAGTAACTAACGCTTGAGTTTCACCACGGGTAAATACTGAAGAGCCGTGAGTTCTTGGTAATACACCAGTCATCACATCTAAAGCACGAATTGATTCTGGATCACGACCATCGATACGAGGGTTACCTTCAGTAATACGACCACGTACAACTGTTTTTTCTAGATCATGGAATAAATCTTTCGCTTCTTGAACGTTTAAATCAGCATCTTGTGCTAATAACGCTTCAACTACTGAGTTGCGAATTTCAGCAACTTTTTCATAACGAACCGCTTTTTCAGTAATTTGGTATGCTTCGTTTACTTGTGCTTCACTAAGCTCAGCAATTTTAGCAACTAAATCAGCATTTTTAACTGGCGCAGTCCATTCCCATACAGGATTGTTAACTTCGGCTTTAAATTCATTAATTGCAGAAACAGCAGTTTGCATTTGCTCATGGCCATATACTACAGCACCAAGCATTACTTCTTCAGATAAAACATCCGCTTCAGATTCAACCATTAATACAGCAGAATCAGTACCTGAAACCACTAAGTCTAATTGACTTGTTGGTAATTCAGATTGAAGAGGGTTAAGGATATATTGACCATCTACATAACCTACACGTGCTGCGCCAACAGGGCCATTAAATGGAGCACCTGAAATTGATAATGCAGCAGAAGCACCGATAAGTGAAATGATATCAGGAGAAATTTCAGGGTTAACTGAAACAACAGTGATAATAACTTGTACTTCGTTAGTAAAACCTTCTGGGAATAGTGGACGAAGTGGACGGTCAATTAAACGTGCAATAAGTGTTTCTTCCTCAGAAGGACGACCTTCACGTTTAAAGAAACTGCCAGGGATTTTACCTGCAGCGTATGCGCGCTCTTGGTAGTTAATTGTTAGCGGGAAGAAGTCTTGACCTTCTTTTGCTTCTTTCTTAGCTACAACTGAAACAAGAACACAAGTATCGTCCATGCTCGCCATCACAGCAGCTGATGCTTGACGTGCGATTGCGCCCGTTTCAAGCGTTACGGTATGTTTACCGAATTGAAATTTTTTAGTAACTGGATTTAACATCTAATTAATTTCCTTAATTTTCATCATTAATAATATTATTTACCAATCTGTACAATTATTTATTCACTGAGTATTTTAGGTTAAATATACGAATATTTAGCCCTACTGAGTCGAACAAAAAATTATACAGTTTGGATTGGTTTGTATTAAAAAAGTTATACTTACCACATTTAATTGAGCTAGAAACGGGTAGGTGTAAATTTTCACGGTCATTATACTAACTGAGCGGGTGAATGCTAGCGTCAAAGGGCAATTATTACTTTAAAGCACAAATTTATGTACACTTTTAGATACTATTGGTAAAAGTGTAAACAACAGAAAACAAAAAAGGAGCCAATTGGCTCCTTTTAGTCGTTTAAGTTCTAATCGTTAGCTGCTGCTATTAACGACGTAGACCTAATTTACCGATTAACGCGCCGTAACGGTCAACGTTTTTACCTTTTAGGTAATCAAGTAATTTACGACGTTGTGCAACCATGCGTAATAAACCACGACGTGAATGATGATCATGGATGTGCTCTTTGAAGTGACCTTGTAAGTGGTTGATTTGTGTAGTTAACAAAGCAACTTGAACTTCTGGAGAACCAGTATCACCTTCTGATTGAGCATATTCTGCAACAATTGCAGCTTTTTCTGTAGCATTTAAAGACATTATAAAAATCCTTAGTGTGTTAACCCTACCCTCGTTATTAATCGAGTTAAGAGTAATTGAAATACGCATCATGCCAAACACTAATTTAGCCTTGATGACGAAAGAGCGCGTATTCTAGCAGCCACTAACTAAAAAGCAAGCGATTAGTTCAAACGACAGCGTTAATTGTCCATTCACTGCTAAAAATTTTGTCGTCTTATATAACAACGATACGTTTTGGTGCGAGTAACCCGTCATCATTGATAAAACCAACGCCAATAAATTCAGCATCAACATCGTTTTCATCTTCACCAATATACACTTGAACACTTCCTTCTTCAGGAGCATTGTATGCTTGTACTGGATTTCCGTGACGCAAATAATTAGCTGACATGTCATCAACATAAACACAATGCATACCATCCACCGCACTGCTCATTGGTAACAACAAAGGATCAAGCACGTCTGAGGGTGTCATTTCATCGGCATTCGCTTGTTCAAGTAATGCTTCAAGTTCAGGCAATGTTACCATTTTTTCAATTGGGTAATTACCCACAGCAGAACGTCTAAGTTCAGCTACATGAGCACCACAGCCCAATAATTCACCTAAATCATCAACAATAGTTCGGATATAAGTCCCTTTAGAAACATGAATATTTAATTCAACTTCATCGTGCTCAAAGCGTAACAATTCAAGATTAAAAACAGTGATATCGCGTGATTCACGAGGTACTTCAATCCCCTCTCTCGCATACTTATATAAAGGTTGACCCTTATATTTAAGCGCAGAGTACATTGAAGGCACTTGTTTAGTTGTTCCACGAAAACTTTCTAAAGCTGTCGCTAATTGTTCACTTGAAACCTCAACCGGCTTTTCACTGACTACTTCTCCGCCTGCATCACTGGTTGTAGTCCGAATACCTAGTTTCGCAGTTACCTGATAGGTTTTATCGGTATCAAGTAAAAATTGGGAAAACTTAGTACCTTCACCCAAACAGATGGGTAACATACCCGTTGCTAATGGGTCCAACGCGCCTGTATGACCTGCTTTTTGGGCAAAATAAATGCGTTTAACGGTTTGTAAGGCATGGTTTGAAGATAATCCATGTGGCTTGTCTAATAACAAAACACCATTGACCTGACGACCTTTTCTACGTTTTGCCATGACTTATTCGCCTTGCTCGCTATCAACACTTTTTCCGTCGTCAACCT